>Ga0214921_10000373_pt1 | contig 85260 bp, 81 predicted proteins | sample LL1505_MetaG_FD_177992 | JGI IMG/M metagenome (GOLD analysis project Ga0214921, IMG submission 177992) | Freshwater microbial communities from Lake Lanier, Atlanta, Georgia, United States - LL-1505 | ecosystem: Environmental > Aquatic > Freshwater > Lake | place: USA: Georgia | collected... | reverse complement strand
TATGCGCCAGCGGGTCATGATTGCCATGGCAATCATGACCCGCTGGCGCATACCGCCTGAGAGCTGGTGCGGGTATTCATCGACCCGCCGCTCGGGCGCCGCGATACCCACCTGGCGCAGCATGTCGATGGCTTGCGCGCGGGCCGCGGCGGCGTCCAGCCCGGCGTGCAGGCGCAGCGATTCACCAATCTGGTCGCCCACGGTAAACACCGGGTTGAGCGAGGTCATGGGTTCCTGGAAGATCATCGAGATGCGATTGCCCCGCACCTGGCGCATCCGTTCTTCGCTGGCTTGCAGCAGGTCTTCGTCGCTAAAAAGCACCCGTCCCGCACTGATGCGCCCGGGGGGCGACGGGATCAGGCGCAGCAGCGCCAGCGCCGTCATGCTTTTGCCGCAACCCGACTCGCCCACCACGCACAGCGTTTCTCCGCGGTGCACCGCCAGGTCCACGCCATTGAGCACCATGGCCGTGCCGCGGCGGGTTTTGAACTCGACCCGCAAATCGTGCACTTGCAGCAGCGCGTTGGGCGTGGGGCTTGGCATCAGCGCTCTCTCAGTTTGGGGTTGAGCGCGTCGTTCAGGCCGTCGCCAATCAGACTCACCGCCAGCACTGTCACGAAGATGGCCGCCCCCGGAAACGCCACAGCCCACCAGCAACTCAGCACGTACTGGCGACTGGCACCAATCATCAGGCCCCAGCTCATGCGGTTTTGATCACCCAGACCCAAAAAGGACAAGCCGGCCTCAAACAAAATTGCCGAACCAATCGCCAACGTCGCGGACACAATCAGCGGTGGCAAGGCGTTGGGCAAGATAACCCGCCACAAAATACGGGCGTGGCTGGCGCCGATGGCGCGCTCGGCCCGCACAAACTCGAGGTTGCGGTATTTCATGAACTCGGCGCGTGTCAGCCGGGCGGTGCCAGTCCAGCTCACGATGCCAATCGCCAGCGTGATCGTCAGCAGAGTGGGTGAGAACAAGGTCACCACCACCATCGCAAACAAGAGCGCGGGCAGCACCTGAAAGAACTCGGTCACGCGCATCAGCACGGCGTCTACCCGGCCGCCGTAATAGCCCGCCAGCGCACCGAGCGTGATGCCAATGCTCACCGACAACAGCGCCGCTACGGCCCCCACCAGCAAAGTGGCGCGCCCCCCGTAGACCAGCGTGGTCAGGACATCGCGCCCCAAATAATCGGTGCCCAACATCGCCTCGTCAGAAAAGGGCGGCGTCATGGGGGCCGCAATGATCTCGAAGGGGTCGGCCCCCATCAGCCAGGGCCCAGCCAGCGTTACCAGCAACACCACGCTCAGCATCAGCATGCCGGCAATGGCCGAGGGGTTGCGCGCAAACATGCGCAGCGCCTCCGCCCAAGGGCCTTCGGGTTGGTCGCTTGCGTTCATGTGGTTTTGATTCGGGGGTCGATCAGGCGGTAGCAGAGGTCCGTGAGCTGGTTCATCACAATGACCACAACCGAGGAGAACAGCAAAACGCCCAAGATCGTGGGGTAGTCGCGGCGCAGCACCGACTCGTAAGCCAATCGGCCCAAGCCCGGCCAGTTGAACACCGTCTCCACCACAATGGCGCCCGCCAGCACGTTGCCAAATTGCAGGCCCAAAATGGTGACCACCGGCAGCACGGCGTTGCGCAGCGCGTGCTTGTAGAACACCCTGCGCTCGCTCAGCCCTTTGGCACGCGCGGTGCGGATGTAGTCCGCGCCCAGCACATCGAGCATGGCGGCGCGCGACAGGCGGCTGTATTGCGCCAGATACACCAGCCCCAGCGTAAAGGCCGGCAGCACCAAGTGGTACAGGACGTCGATCACGTCGGCCACGCCCCGACCGTCGGAGGCAATGTTGCGCATGCCTGAGACCGGGAACACCGGAAACACGCTGGCCAACAAAATCACCAGCAGCATGCCCAGCCAAAACACCGGCGCAGAGAACCCCACCAGCGACAGCACATTGATGGTCTGCGACAAGGCGCCATTCGGGCGGCGTGAAGACAAGACGCCCAGCGTGGTGCCGGTTAAAAACGCCGCCAGTACCGAGGTCAACACCAGCGCCAAGGTGGCCGGTACGCGCTCGCCAATCAGGCTCGACACCGGCAGGTTAAAAAAGTAGGAGTAGCCCAGGTCACCACGCGCCACTTTGCCAAGATAAATACCCAGCTGCACCGGCAAAGGGCGGTCCAGCCCATACTGGGCGCGCAACTCGGCTTGCAGCTTTTCGTCCATGCCGCCGCTGGCTCCGGCGATGGTCTCGACCGGGTCTCCCGGTGCCGCATGCACCAGCACAAAGTTGAGGACCACCACGGCCAACACCAGGGCCAGGCCCTGCACCAGCCGCGATGCGACAAGCTTCAACATCTATCGCCGCGCAGCGCTGCTTAACTACTTGAGGTAGACCTCGTCATAGGGCGACGCGGGGCCCCAAACGGTGGTGGGCACGTTCATCACCTTTTTGCTGCTGGCGGTGTGGTACGGCGTGTTGTTGATGAAGTGGATCGGCAGCTCGTCGGTCACGATCTTTTGGAAGGTCGCGTAGTAGGCCTTGCGCTTGGTCGGGTCCAGCAAGCCCCCCGCCGTGTTCAACAGCTCATCGACCTTGGGGTTGTTGTAGGACTGGGTGTTGGTCCAAACAATCGGGCGGATGTTGGTTGACAAGTAGGTGCGGTGTACCCCAATGATGGGGTCGCCCCAGTTGAAGACCACGTCCATGGACAGGTCAAAGTCGTGCGTGGCCATGCGCTTGGCCCAGGCCGGAAAGTCCGCCGAGGCCCGGACGTCCACCATCACGCCCACTTTTTTGAGCTGGGCGCGGATGTACTCGGCCACGTTCTTTTGCTGTTCATCCTGCCCGGGCAGGTAGTCAATGGTGAGCTTGAAGCGCTCGCCATCGGCGCCGGCCTTGTAGCCGGCCGCGTCCAGCATCTCGGCCGCCTTTTTCAGGTCCAGCGGATACGTAATCAGGTCAGGAATCGCAAACGGGCTGCCGGCCACGATGGGCCCATCGGCCGGTTGTGAAAAGCCGCCATGCAGCGCCTTGCTAATGAACTTTTTGTCAATCGTCATGGCAATCGCTTTGCGCACGTTGACGTCGTTGAGTGGCTTCTTGGCGGTGTTGAAAGCCAGCCAGTTGATGGCGCCAATGCCGTCAAAACCTTTGTTTGTCAGGTTGAGCGCCGGGTTAGCCGCCACGCGCTTGAGCTCGGTAGAGTTGGTGGCGTAGGGAATCATCTGAATCTCGCCACGCTCCAGGCCCAGCAGCAGGCTGTTGGAGTCAGGGTTGATGTTGACGATGATCTTGTCCAGGTAAGGCTTGCCCGCCAGGAAGAACTTGTCAAAGCGCTCCAACACCAGACGTTGCCCAGCCTTGAATTCGGTCAGTCGAAACGGCCCCGATCCCACCACGTCGGTGCTGTTACGCGGGTGCACCTTCAGGTCCGTGCCGTCACCGTAGATGTGCTTGGGCAGTATCGGGCACAGGGCGGGCGACATGGCCAGCACGATGGCCGGGTGGGGCGCGCTCATGCGGATGATGGCGGTGTAGGGGTCGGGCGTTTCCACCTTTTCTACCGGGCCCATCATGGTCGTGAACGGGTGGTTGGCCTTGATGGCCATGATCGAAAACGCCACGTCTTCGGAGGTGATCGGCTTGCCGTCATGGAACACCGCGCCCTTGCGCAGGTTCAGCGTCAGCGACTTGCCATCGGCCGCCAGCGACCACTTCTCTGCCAGGTAGGGCTGGGCGTTCCACTTGTCGTCAAAGCGCAGCGGGCTGGCAAAAATCTGGGTACTCGGCACGGCCGTGGCAATGCCGGATTGCACCGCGCCATTGACGTGGCGCAGGGCCTGCGTCGAACCCAGGACCAAGGTGCCGCCGCGGGTGGGGGTGTCGGTGGCGGCGAGGGAGTGCACCGCGGGCAAGCCCGCCAGGAGGGCCAAGGCCAGTGCGTTGCGGCGGGAAAAATTAAGCAGGTTCATCTTGCAGCTTTGCTAAGAGTGGGTTGGAAAGCGAATACTAACCACGAAAGGCCAGCGGCTGCTCAACAAAGCCGTCGCTGGCGTTACAACTCGTCCTGCATCCAGTACCACTTGTACAAAAAGTACTGACCAAAGCGTCGAAATGGCGCAAACGCCTGTGAACGCACCAGGTTGAAGAGGTTGGGATATTCCAGCGGCGAGTTGTAGATGGGCAGCTTGAAGACCGCGTCCTGGCCGTCTTTACCGGCCACGCGCTGCGCCAGACGTTTGCCCGCCCAGGTGGAAAACGATACGCCGTTGCCGCCGTAGCCCAGCGCATGCCATACCGTTTGCGCCGGGTCGGGCCGGGTAATGCGGGGCATCATGTCGTGGCTCACATCCACCCAGCCCCACCATGAGTGCTCGATCTGGATGCCTGCCAAGGGCGGAAACTTGCGCGCGATGGCATCGGTCAGCAATTTGAGGTGGCCAGGGTCTGCGGCATCGGCGCCGGTGATGGAGCTTCGGCTGCCCAACTGCAAACGGTTGTCGGGCAAGAGGCGGTAGTAAAAGCGCAGGGTGCGCGTGTCCGTCATGAAGGTGTGCGACCGGAAATTGCAGGCCGCAATCTCCGCCGCCGTCAGTACCCGGGTCGTGACCGAATTGGACAAGATCGGCAAGAGCTTGTTTTTTAACAAGGGATTGAGCGCCTGCCCGGTGTAGCCGCCGGTACACACCGCCACCCGCTTGGCACGCACCACGCCGCCTGGGGTCTGCAGGTGGTGGATGCCGCCCACGGTTTTCCATCCTTGTACCGGGCTGGCGGTGTGCACTTTTACGCCCAAGGCGCGGGCCTTGCGCATCAAACCAAAGGTGAACTTGAGCGGGTGCACCCCCACGCCGTCGGGCTCCCACATGGCGCCATGGGCATCGCGCTCGTCGCAATACTGTTCCCGAAACTCGGGCGCCGTCAGCATCTTGGCTTGGTATCCAAAAATATCGCGCCGCACCCGGGTTTGCTCCTCCAGGTAGGCGACTTTTTCTTTGCGGTGGGCCACGTACAAATGGCCGCCGTCAATGGCGTCGCAGTCAATCTCGCGGGTGAGCGCCTTGAAGTTCTCGAAGCCGGTGCGGATTTCGGTGTCCAGCGCACGGGCCGTGTCCATGCCCCAGCGCGCAATCCACTGCGAGCGGGTCAGGCGCCCGCTGGCGTTTTGGCCCTGGCCGCCGCTGCGGCTGGAGCAGCCCCAGGCGGTTTGGTTGGCCTCCAACACGACGGCAGAAATTCCATGGTCTTGCGCCAGATACAGCGCGGTGGACATGCCGGTCGAGCCCGAGCCAATCACCACCACGTCCACATCAAAGTCCTGCCGGACCGGGCCATCGTCCTCGGGCGGTGTGCCCGCGCTGGCGACCCAGTAGCTGGGTGCATAGGCGCGTCCGGCGCCGGGGGTTGCCGTCACCAGGGGGTCGTATTGCGGGTCGTAGCGGGTGTCGCCACCTTGGGCGTGCACGGCGGTAGTCATGGCAGAGTCCGAAATTATTTGAGGGCGGGCAGGTTGGGGCGTGCTTTGCGAAATGCGTTTTTCACGGCAATCTTGCCCTCTTTGAAGGTAAAGATGTCGACGCCGTCGGTTTCTACGCGGGTGCCGTCGGCCGCCGTTCCGGTAAACGTCCATTGTGAGACGCCAAAGTCGCCCTGCACAAAGTGCACGCCGTTGCTCCAGTGGGCGTCGGGCAGGGCAGCCCATGCGCCGGCAAAGGCCTTTGCTACCGCTTCGCGACCCACGTGGCGCGCGCCGCAAGCGTCCGGGCCGCCCGCCGTCATAAATACACAGTCGTCACTCATGAACGACATCAGTGCGTCCACGTCATGGCGGTTCCAGGCGTCGCTAAAGGCAGCCAGAGTCGATTCAGTTACAGCAGCGTGGGTCAAGGGGAGCTCCAAACAGGTTGCGGATAAAACCAGCAGGATAGGCGGCTTGGCACCCTTGGGCTAGAGCCAGATGGGCAGATTCGGTCACGCCAGCGGCGCAACTGGCCCCGCCTGGCTCCTGCGTATACTGGTTTGGCACCCTCTGCGCGACCATGACACCCCTTCACCGCACCAAAAATGCCCAATGGGAAAGCCTGTTTGCTTTGCCCGACAAACCGGCGCTGCCTTTGCAGCAGCGCCTGAGGCTGTCGGTGGTGCAGTCGATTTTGGACGGGCGCTTGCCGGTGGGAGCGCTGTTGCCCTCCTCGCGCGAACTGGCCCAGGCGCTGGGCCTGAGCCGCAACACCGTGACCGCCGCCTACCAGCACCTGATGGACGACGGTTTTATTGAATCACGCCCGCGCAGCGGTGTGTTTGTGACCAACCAAGCCCATGCGGTGCCGCCGCGTCCCGGCGCCCGTGCCGATACCCCTGCAGGCCCGGTGCCAGTCAGCGGCTCAGGCATGAACGCCCAGCCTGACTGGTCGGCGCGGGTCCTGCGCTCACTCTCGGACCAGCGCACCCTGGCCAAGCCCGACCAGTGGCGCCGCTACGCCTACCCCTTTGTGTATGGCACCTACGACCCGCAGCTGTTTCCGTCGGAATCCTTTCGCGAATGTTGCGTACACAGCCTGGCGCGGGCGCACTTGCCGCACTGGACGCCCGACTTTGAGCTGGGAGATGTGCCGGAGCTGATCGAGCAAATTCGTCTGCGCTTGCTTCCCAAGCGGGGTGTGTTCGCCTTGCCCGAAGAGATCTTGATCACGGTGGGGGCCCAGCATGCCTACTACTTGCTGGCCGAGGCCTTGTTTGACGACACCCAGCGCGTCGGCCTGGAGGAGCCCGGCCACCCCCACGCCCGCAACAGCTTTGCGCTGCGCCGCCCCCAGTGTGTGCCGCTGCCCGTGGACGATCAGGGCCTGGTGGTCGAGGGACTACCGGAAATGGACTACGTGTTTGTCACGCCCTCGCACCAAAGTCCGACCACCGGAACGCTGGGGCTGGAGCGGCGGCGCCGCCTGTTGCAGCAGGCCGAGGCGGACAACTTTGTGGTGATTGAAGACGACTACGAGGCGGAAAATCTGTACGAAGGCGACCCCATGCCGGCCCTCAAAAGCCTGGACAAGGTGGGCCGCGTGATTTACGTGGGGTCGGTGTCCAAAAGCCTCTCGCCGACCTTGCGCCTGGGCTACATCGTGGCGCCGCGCACGCTGATTGCCGAGCTGCGGGGCCTGCGCCACGCGATGGTGCGCCACCCCAGCGCCTTTTTGCAGCACACCTTTGCGCTGTTTTTGTCACTGGGCCACCACGATGCCCATGCCCGCCGCGTAAACCAGGCCATGCAGGAACGCATGGCCTTGGTGGCCCGCGCGCTGCGTACCCACCTGCCCGATTTCGAATTTGACCTGCCCTCGGGTGGTGCCTCGGTGTGGGTGCGCGCACCCGCGTGGGTCGACTCCGGCGAACTCGCCTTGATTGCCCGCAACCACGGCGTGCTTATTGAAGCGGGCGAGGTCTTTTTTATGCACCCGCCCTATCCCTGCCCCTACTTCAGGCTACGTCTGTCCTCGATTGCGGCCGAACAAATTGCGCCCGGCATTCAGGCCCTCGGCCTGGCTGTTGACGAGTTGGCGCTGGCGCGGGGTGCGCCGCGCCGGGCAGGGCTGCGCTTGGCATGATGCAAGCCCATATCCATACCGCGACGCTGGCCGACTTGGCGCCGGTAGCGCAGCTATTTGATGCCTACCGCCAGTTTTACGAGTACCCGCCCGATCTGAGCCTTGCCAGCATGTACATCGCGCAGCGCCTGCAAAAAAGGGAGTCGGTGGTCTTGCTGGCGCGTGACGCCGAGGGCAGAGCGATAGGCTTTTGCCAGCTGTACCCCACGTTTTGCTCTTTGGAGGCCAGGCCCATTTATGCGCTCTACGACCTGTACGTGGCGCCCGTGGCCCGCGGTGCGGGCGTCGGCAATCAGCTCTTGTTGGCCGCCGAGCAAACCGCCCGCGACCACGGCATGTGCCGCCTGGACCTGACCACCGCTAAAACCAACCTCCCCGCCCAGGCCGCCTACGAGGCGCTGGGTTGGGTGCGCGACGAGGCATATTTCGCTTATAGCAAAGTGGTTGCCGCGCCCGATTAGGGTCGGGGTGCGGGGCGCTGCGCGCCGTACATTCCTCGGCGAAGTGCAGGCCCATCGCCCGGCGTGGGGCGATTCATCATCAAACCCGATACAGTGCTTTGGCCCTCTACGCTCCAACTCTAGGAAAGACCACCATGCGCCTGCCTCCGCTCCTGCTTGCCGCCAGCCTTTTTGCCAGCGCAATCGCCTTTGCCGCAGACACCAGCCCACCCACCCCACGCGACACCGAGCTCGAAAAAGCCAAATCCGCGATCGCCCGCAAAGACTGGGTCGCTGCTCAAGCGGTGCTGACGCCGTACACCGCCGCTAACCCGCGCAGCGCCGACGGCTTTAACCTGCTGGGCTACAGCCTGCGCAACCAAAAGAAATATGACGAATCCTTGGTGGCCTACAAGCAGGCCCTGACGCTGGACCCCAAGCACCGGGGCGCACACGAGTACATTGGTATCGCCTACCTCCAGATGGGTCAGTTGGACAAGGCCAAAGAGCACCTGAGCAGCTTAGAAAAGATTTGCATGTCGTCGTGCGAGGAGTACCGGGACCTGAAGAAGGCGATCGCTGAGGCTAAATAGACTTCAGGTGCCGTGGCTGCCGCGACTCCCAAGTGTGGGTTTACCCGAATGAACGCAGTTGTCAAAATCATGTAAAGTGATTTTGAAGTTTTTTGGAAACAAAAAATTGACAATTTCGATAACTCTACCCCCTGCTGGAGACTGGAATGCGCCCACTTAAAACAAGCAACCTGATTCTTGCCAGCTTGGCAGCGATGGTTTTAGCAGCCTGCGGAGGCGGTGACGGCGCCAAGGTCAGCAAAATCGACGGTAGCTTCTCGGTTGATGGCGGTATTGCCCAAAAGGGCCCCATGGCTGCGGGATCCAAGGTCTCCATTGACGAGCTGATTTCGTCCACCTTTGCCTCCGCCGGTACCAGCTACAACTTGCAGACCACAGGCGACCTCGGGAACTTTGATACCTCGGCCTTGCGCCTGTCGCGCCAGTACATCAAGACCTACGTCTCGGGCTACTACCGCAACGAGCTGACAGGTGAACTCGCCAACGACCAGGTCACCTTGATGGCCTACAGCAACCTGGATTCCGATCGCTTGGTCAACGTCAACCTGCTGACCACTCTGGCCGGTCCTCGGATTGAGAAACTGGTCCGTGACACTACCAGCAAATCCACCTACCGCAACTTTGGAGCAGCACGCGACCAAGCCGAAAAAGAAGTGTTGGCCGCCTTTCGCATTTACAACAGCGCGGACTTGATGCCTGGCGGTCAAGACTCAACCAAAACGAACATCGTTGCAGGCAACTTTAATGAGATTGACCTGTCCAAGTCGCAGGTCAGCAGCCAAATTCTGGCGGCCCTGTCGGCTGTCGCAGTGAAGGCCGGGACCAACGGCGCGGGCATCAGCGAGTTCATTGCCGACTTTCAGGCTGACCTGGTGGACAACGGGCAGATCGACAGTGCCGTGCGTGCTCAAATTGACACCGCATCATCAACCACTAGCATGTCAGTGGTTGCTGCCAGCCTCAAAAAGTGGTTTCCCTCCACCGCCCTTACCGCTGACCTATTGAGCCCTTGGGTCGACAGCAGTGGTGGGGTAGACAAGGTGATTAATAAGTACAAATTTAGCGCAGGCAATGTTGCTTTAAGCACGGTCAGCAAATCGCCTGTGTACACGATCGGGGTGGACGACGTTGGGCAGTGTTTTAGCGTGGGTGGGGTCACGACCGGTGCAACGGCAGGGCTTTACTACAACAGCGCAGCGTCTGCGGTGACGGGCACGCAAATGGTTAAAGCGGGTGACAGTGTGGCAATTGGGCTGAGCGCCTCGACCTCTGGAGCCTACACTGGATTTATTCAGCGCAGTGCGCCAGTAGGCGGCAGGTGTCCATCCGCAGCCCCAACTTCCGGACAGACTCGCGTTGGAAAATATGTGGTTGATGTTGTGGACCGGGGTGCATTGATTGATGCAGCAGCAGTGGTTTACACCTACACAGCCGCCGCCATTGATGCTGGGCCATTGAAGTCGTTGACCGGTGCAGCCAAGTGCGACGTGAAGGTCGTGCCGCTGAACTACAAAACGATTGGCGTGAATGGCGAAAACGCCAACGCGTCAGGCGTATTGATGTTGCCTTCTGGCGCGAACTGCACTGGGGCGGCAGGGCTTGTCGCGTATGCAAAAGGGACCGACGTCCAAAAAGCGCGGACCCTTGCGAACCCCGCGGATGGAGAGACCTTTTTGTTAGCTGCCTTCTACGCCGCCCAAGGGTATGCTGTGGTGGCTACGGACTATTTGGGATTTGCCAAGTCGACGTATTCCTACCACCCTTATTTGCACGCTGACTCTGAGGCAAGTTCTGTGATCGACTCGATCCGCGCCGCGCGCCGGGCCGCCACCAATTTAGGGTCATCCTTATCTGGAAATGTGATGCTGACGGGGTATTCGCAAGGCGGGCACTCGTCGATGGCCGCGCACCGTGCGATAGAACGCGACAATGCCAACGAGATTAATGTGGTGGCAGGCGCGCATTTGGCAGGGCCCTACAACATGTCGGGCTCCCTCAAATCGGAGGCGGTAATTGCAGGCTACCAGTTCTTTGTCCCCTATTTGGTGACGGCTTGGCAGAAAGTCTATGGAAACGTTTATACAAACGTGACAGACGTTTTCAAAGCGCCGTATTCTGACTATATTGAAAATCTTTTGCCCAGCGCCGAATACAACTACACGACTTTGATAACGAGTGGAAAGCTGCCTTACGGCCCTTCCCCAACTGAAGCGCGCGATGCGATGTTTAAGTTGGATTACCTTACAGCTTCACGGTCGAATAATAATTCTGGTTTGATGATGGCGGGTAAAAAGAACGATTTGCTGGGCTGGAGCCCCAAGTCCAAGTTGCTACTGTGTGGTGGCGCGGGCGACCCTACCGTACCCCCAGCATTGCACCAGGCCCCTATGAAGGCGGACTTTGACAGCCGAAACCTCAAAAATGTCACGAGTGTTGACGTTGACGCCAATGTAAGAGCAGTTTATGGCATCAATGGTGCGGCCCCTAGTGATCCAACGTCTGCCGCGTTTGCCACCTATTACGGTAGCTACCACGGCACGTATGAGCCACCGTTCTGCCATGCACAGGCGAAAGCCCTTTTTGATAGCGTTAACGCCAAATAGAGATTTTTCCAAGGACTCAGTATTTGGCGCAGGTCTTAACTGAGTAGTTCGGCTAATAAACTACCGTCTTTATTGCCAAAATAATTGTCGTTAAAGGTCGAGATATCTATTGATATTTCGACGGGTGCTTCCGGTATATCCGCTGCTTAGTCAGCGAAAGCGCTTTGCCCAGGAGAGTGGCGCTGGGCATCATTGTGAAGATGTCGCCAATGCCCTTGTGGTGGGGCGTGAGTGCGACCTGAGGAAAATTTGGCATTCGCCAGACCGGCGCTTTGAGCGCAGACCAAGTTTTCCTTTCTTTGGACGGGTGTAAGTGTCCAATGTCCCCGAAGAACTTTTCTCAGGCCGATTGAGGGGTGAGGGCCGGTCAAATCGGTTGCGCCCAGTTCCGTGTAGACCGACCAAGAGGGTATCCGCCATTTCCCGTACGCAGGATGAATAATCTTTTTAGCATCATGCAAAGTACAAACATGTTTACTAAAACAACTAAACTTTAATCTACGATTTCGTGGAATTTACCTGTCCGAAGAGTTTTGTATGTCTTTGATAAAAGCAAGAAAATTGACAATTTCTGTGTCGGCGGCTCTGGTTTTAGCGGCCTGCGGGGGCGGCGACGGCGCCAGGGTCAGTAAGTCTGACGGCATCTTCACCGTCGACGGCGGTATTGCCCAGAAGGGCCCCATGGCCGCAGGCTCCAAGGTATCCATTGACGAGCTCATTTCGTCGACCTTTGCGTCCGCCGGTACCAGCTACAACTTGCAAACGACGGGCGACCTGGGGAGCTTCGATACATCAGCCCTGCGCCTTTCGCGCCAATACATCAAGACCTACGTCTCGGGCTACTACCGCAACGAGCTCACAGGCCAACTCGCCGATGACCAGGTCACCCTGATGGCCTACAGCGACCTCGATTCCGATCGCTTGGTCAACGTGAATCTGCTGACCACCTTGGCGGGTCCTCGGATCGAGAAGCTAGTCCGCGACACCACCAGCAAATCCACCTATCGCAATTTCCGTGCAGCACGAGACCAAGCCGAAAAAGAAGTTCTGGCCGCCTTTCGTATCTACAACAGTGCGGACTTGATGCCCGGTGGCCTAGATTCCACTAAAAACATTATTGCGGGTAACTTTAACGAACTTGACCTGTCCAAGGCCCAAGCGGGTAGTGCCGTGCTCGCGGCCTTGTCGGCGGTAGCGGTTAAGGCCGGGATCAACGGCGCGGGAATCAGCGAGTTCATCGCGGACTTTCAGGCCGACATAGCCGTTGACGGACTTGTTAGCCAGTCCGCTGTGCGCAACCAAATTGATACCGCGTCTGCAACCACCGACATGGCTCTGGTTGCAACCAACTTAAAGAAGTTTTTCCCAACAACCGTTGTTACTGCAGAGCAGTTAAGTACCTGGATCGACAGCAGCGGTGGGGCGGATCAGGTGATTGACCGTTATAAATCCACCGCATCTGCGGCGCCAGGAACGGAAACACAGTCGACACCCTATTCCGTCGGCATGGACGACATCGGCCAATGCGTATCTGCATCAGTAGGCAAGTTGTACAAAGGCAATGCTGGTACCCCAGCCACGGCTAACCTGGTGACGAGCGGTATTGTGAAAGCAGTCGCAACTGACTTTTTCAAAATCGGCCTCAGCGGTGATTTAGGGCAAACCACTGGGTATATCCAGCGCTTCGCCCCACTTGCGAATGGAAACTGCCCGACCGCAGTGCCCACTAGCGGCGTGACCCGCGTAGCGATGCACAGCCGCGACATTTACACTGGCAACACCCACGTTGGTTTTATCGTGGAGGGTGGTGTTGCACAAAAAGGCCCCTTGGCCGCAGGCTCCCGAGTGTCTATTGATGAACTCGTGCCTTCTACTTTTGCGTCGACGGGCACAAGCTACGACTTGCAAACGCGGGGCGACTTTGGCGAATTTGACACATCTGCATTGAAGTTCAAGCTTCAGTACATCAAGACCTATGTCTCCGGCTATTACCGCAGCGAGCTCACAGGCGAACTTGCTAACGATCAGATTACCCTGATGGCTTACAGCGATTTGGATTCCGATCGCTTGGTCAACGTCAACCTGCTGACCACCCTGGCTGGTCCTCGAATTGAGAAGCTAGTCCAAGATAAAACCAATACCGCTACTTACGGCAAGTTTGCTGCGGCTCGCACCCAAGCGCAAAAGGAAGTGTTGGCGGCCTTTCGGATATACAACGCAGCGGCCCTGTTGCCCGGAGGAAAAGATTCCGCCAAAAACATCGTCGCTGGCAACTTCAACGAGCTTGACATGTCCAAGGCCCAGGCCAGTGGTCAGATGCTAGCAGCCTTGTCGGCCGTGGCCGTGCGGGCTGGCGGGAACGGCGCGGGCATTAGCGAATTCATCGCAGACTTTCAGGCCGACTTGGCCGCTGACGGGCTAATCAACCAGACCGCGGTGCGCACTCAAATTGACACTGCCTCGGCGACCAAGGACATCATGGTCACCGTCGCCGCCAGCCTGAAGAAGTTTTTCCCCTCCACGACGATCACCGCCTCGCTGCTGAGCCCCTGGATCGACAGCAGCGGTGGAGTGGATCAGTTAATTAACAAATATAAGTTCAGTACAAACAATGTTGCTGTGGGCACGCTGAGTAAATCACCTGCCTATACTGTTGGTACTGACGATATTGGGCAGTGTTTTAGCGTGGGCGGAGTCACTACGGCCGCAACTGCAGGGCTTTACTACAACGGCGCATCGACCGCAGTGGTTGGAACGCAAATCGTTAAAGCGGGTGACAGCGTGACGATTGGCATTAACGCCAGTAGTGCAGGAAGTTACAGCGGGTTTATTCAGCGCAGTGCACCGGTGGCGGGAGTGTGTCCAACTACCGCTCCGACTAGCGGTTTGGTTAGAGTGCAGAAATATACTGTAACTGGGGGAGTACCCAAATACGATCCGCAAGGCCGATGGACCGGCACTACTCCCTCGGGTTCATCAGCGTCCATAGCAATACTTGAAAATGGAGAAACTTGGTCCGTAGAAATTGAAAACTCAGTAATAACCGGCGCATATTATGGACAAACGATCGTGGATGACAACCAGGTAACGATGCAGTTAAAGCCAATTGGTAGCTTATCAGTATTGAATATAACGGGCACCGTGGCGCCTAAATCTTCGCTGACCTTGAGTCAAAGCGGAGGTACGTCAGCAACTTTCGCTTATGACTCTTCATACGATACCAATATCACTGCTGCGGGCGTAAAAGGAAGTTGGTCTGTTGGTGCTGTTTCTGCGTCATCAAAAATAGGTAGACTTCCGCTGCAAACATTAAATATTAATGAAGTTGGACAATTTACCTACAATGAAAAAAACTGTGCAATAACGGTCAGTATGAGTCCGCGCTTGACAGGGAAGAGTATTTATAATATGGCCGTAACATTTTCAGGGATAGGTTGTCAGGCGGGCGACGTTCCTTTGTCCGGCATTGCATATGTAAATACTACAACTGCTCCTAATAAATTTCTTGGAACTGTTTTAAATTCAAGTAAGACGGACGGACTTATTATTGGTGGAATAAAGCAGTAATTCAAAACTGAGTTTTATGCTCATTAAGACAAACTAATTACCCTCATGACTAACGACGTTCCAATGCCAGAAACTCGTTACCTCGAATAAGAAAAAAACCATGTGGAATGAACGCTACAGCGCCAAAGAATACGCCTACGGTACCGAGCCCAACACCTTCCTAGAAGCCCACTTTCGACGCCTGCCCACTGGGCGAGTTCTGAGTCTGGCAGAGGGTGAGGGACGCAACGCGGTGTTTTTGGCCCAGCAGGGCTACGCGGTGACCGCCGTGGACGGCTCGCAAGTGGGCCTTAACAAGGCCCAAGCGCTGGCCGCAGCGAAAGGCGTGGAGGTAGAGTGCGTCTGCGCTGATTTGGCCGACTACGAACTGGGAAAAGGCGCCTGGGACGCCGTCGTCTCGATTTTTTGTCCGCTGCCGCCCGCCATCCGGCAAGCGCTGTACCGCAAGGTGATGACTGCGCTCAAACCGGGCGGCGTATTTCTGTTGGAGGCCTATACGCCCGAACAGATCAAGTACGGCACGGGCGGCGGCAAATCGGTCGAGCTGATGCAAACTGCAGCTTCGCTGCGCGCCGAGCTGCCCGGCCTGGACTTTGTGCATCTGGTGGAGCTGGAACGCGAGATCATCGAGGGCACCTTTCACACCGGCCTGGGCGCGGTGGTGCAGGCGATTGGGGTTAAGCGGGGCGTGTGAATATGCAAACTGCTGCCCGGCCTTATGGAATGACAGCCAACGTAGAGCGAAAAATATTAGTCAATAAAGAATTTAATGCTATTTGAGGTGTAAAGTTCTGTGGGATTAGGCCGCCGAAAACTCGTCGTCTAGGAAACTTTTTTGCGCAGGAGCCAGAAGCGATAAAAGTGATCGGGTTGCCCATTTCCGACTTTTTGCGTCAAAGCCCCACCAGCTCGACCCCCCTGCACGGCGATACAACACACCGCAAACAACTACCCAGGAGCTTCCCAATGGACTTCATAGATCAGCTGCGCGTTCTATCAACTCGGATATTGAATACAAAAAGCATGATTCAGACGGAGGAAGCGACGAAGAACGCGATGATCATGCCGTTCATTCAAATACTTGGATACAACGTTTTCGATCCCTTAGAAGTCACGCCAGAGTTGGTCGCAGACATCGGAACCAAGAAAGGCGAGAAGGTCGATTACGCGATTCTCAGCAATGGGCAGCCGATCATTCTCTTTGAATGCAAGAAGGCTGGCGCCGATCTCCACATCAACCATGCGAGCCAACTGTTTCGATATTTCCACGTGACAGCAGCACGCTTCGGCGTCTTGACGAACGGTTTGGCTTATCGATTTTTTACCGATCTCGAGCAACCAAACAAGATGGACGAGAAGCCCTTCTTTGAGTTCAATGTCCTAGACTTTAAAGAGCGAGATGTTGAAGAGCTGAAAAAATTCGCAAAATCGGTATTCGATCTTGAGGCGATTCTGACGACCGCAAATGAATTGAAGTACACCCGAGCGATCCAGGCGAAACTGGCAGAGTGGATACTTTCCCCGAGTGACGATTTCGTTCGCTTGGTGTCGGCAGAACTGCTTGGTAGCAAACGCTTTACTCCGCAAATTAAAGAACAATTTGGGGCCATAACAAGGCGAGCGTTCGAGCAACTTATCGGGGAAAAAATCAATGATCGCCTTAAGGGTGCGATGACGCCGGAGTCAATTACTGTGTCGGAGCCTTCGTCTTCCAGTCTACTTGTTGCTGAGGCATTGCCCGTTTCCGCTGAACCAGTCACCCAGATCACTCCCGAAGAGTTAGAGGGTTTTCACATCATACGGGCCATCGTGCGCAACAGCGTTGCCTCAAAACGGGTAACCATGCGAGACGCACAGACTTACTGCGCGATATTGCTAGATGACAACAATCGAAAACCAATTTGCCGTCTTCGGTTTAATAACCTGCAGAAGTTGCGCATTGGAATCTTCAACAGCAAGAAAGAAGAAGAGCAATTTACGCTCGATTCAGTTGACGATATTTACAACTATGCCGATCAGTTAAAGATGACGGTTGCTGCCTACCTTGAGACGCCATAACAGGCGTGAAGTAGCTCATTTATCAAGCCAACGCATACGGGCATAAAAATATTTTGGGCAAGCCCTAATGTCGCATGTGAAGACTTGAAACGAATCAACCCGCGGCGCCCCTTTGCAGCGCCGTCACCTCAATCTCAATCTTCATCCGCGGGTCCAACAGCCCGGCGCTCACCATAGTCGCCGCGGGGCGTGCCTGGCCTAGGTACTGGCGCAGCACCGGCCAGCAGGGTTCAAAGTCGGCGGTGTCCGGCAGGATGTAGTTCACGCGCACCACGTCGTCCAAGCTGGCGCCGGCTTGGGCCAATGCGGCGGCGATGTTCTTAAAGCATTGCGCGGCTTGCTCTCGTACGTCGTCCGAGATGGACATGGTTGCGTAGTCAAAACCGGTGGTGCCTGAGACAAATACCCAGTCGCCGGCCACGACGGCGCGGGAATAGCCGATTTCGGCCTCAAAGCGCGAGCCAGAGCTGATGTGTTGTCTATGCATAGTTACAAAAAAAACGCCACTGGCACCGTGCACAGTGGCGTTTCAATGTAGCTTTGCGGGCCTAAGGCGTCAAGCTTTGCGCCGCTTGATGCTATCGGCCAGCACGCACAAGATCTCAAACATCATGGTCGCACCCACCAGCGCGGTGTTGCCGCTGGGGTCAAACGGGGGCGAGACTTCGACCACGTCGCCACCCACCAGGTTCAGACCCTGCAGGCCGCGCACCACGTGTTGTGCCTCCAGCGTGGTCATGCCGCCGATCTCCGGTGTGCCGGTGCCGGGGGCATAGACCGGGTCGAGCGCGTCCACGTCAAAGCTGACATAGGTGGCGCCATCGCCCACCACCCGCCGGGCTTCGGCAATCGTGCCCTGGACGCCCAAGGCGTTGAACTCATCGATGTCGATGACCCGAATGCCTTGTTCCTGGCCCCAGGTGTCTTCCGCGTCGCTGTACAGCGCGCCGCGAATGCCGATTTGCACCGTGCGCTTGGGGTCTAGCAGGCCCTCTTCCACGGCACGGCGAAAGGGCGTGCCGTGGGTGTATTTGAAGCCGCCAAAGTAGCCGTCCCAGGTGTCGGTGTGGGCGTCAAAGTGCACCATGCCCAGGGGGCCGGTTTGCTTGACGATGGCGCGCATCACCGGAAGCGACACCAAATGGTCGCCGCCCACCGACAGGGGCGCAATGCCGGCGGCGCAGACGCCGCTGAAAAAGGTCTCGATACGCGCCAGTGAGTCCATCAGGTCGACCGGGTTGACCGGGGTGTCGCCCAAGTCAGCACAGTTGCACAATGAAAAGGGCGCGATGCCGCTGGCGCGGTTGACGTTGCGGATCATGGTGGAGATGTCTCGCACCTGGCGCGGTCCGTGGCGGGCCCCCGGGCGGTTGGTGGTGCCTCCATCCCAGGGAATACCGACCAAGCCGATCTCTACGTCGGCAAACTCGGGGTCGGTTTTTTGCACATAAGGCAGGCGCATGAGCGTGGCCAGCCCCGCAAAGCGCGGCATGACCGAGCCGGTAATCGGTTTGAAAAATCCAGGTGCCGCAGTCACATCCGTCCCCTCCAAGGTACTACTTTCTTCTCGACCCAGCGCATGAGCAGGTCAAAGGCAAAGGCCACTGAACCGATGACGATGATACCCATCACCACAATGTCAGTTCGCAAAAAATTGGACGCATTGAGCACCATCTGTCCCAAGCCCACATTGGCCGCCACCATTTCGGCGGCCACCAGCGTGCTCCAGCCAAAACCAATCGAAATGCGCATGCCCACCAAAATCTCGGGCATGGCTGCGGGCAGCACTACGTGCCAAATCACCTGGCTGTAGCTTGCGCCCATGGAGTAAGCCGCGTTCATCTGTTCTTGTGAAGCACTGCGCATGCCCGAGCGCGCCGCCATGGCCAGCGGCGCAAAGCAGCTCAGGTAAATCAGCAAGATCTTGGGAAACTCGTCAATCCCGAACCAAATGATGATCAGTGGCAGATAAGCCAGCGGCGGCAGCGGGCGCAGCAGCTCGATGGGCGGGTCAAAAATGCCGCGCCAAAAGCGCGACATGCCCATTGCAATGCCGACCGGAATCGCCGTCAGGCAGCCCAACAAAAACGCGGCGAAAACCCGCAGCATGCTCGCCATGAAATGGGACCAAAGCGGCTTGTCGTTGGCAATCCCCGTGAGGTATTCATAAAACTGCTGATAAGTTGCCTGCGGCGATGGCAAAAAGATCGGCTTGATCCAGCCCATGTTGGTGACTACAAACCAGGCTGCAGTCATGACCACAATGGTCACGGTCGTAATCAAGGCACTAGAGCCTTCGCCGGGAATCTTGAAGGCGCTGGTTTTGAGTGCGGTGGTGCTTGGCTTAGACATGGGCGGCCTCACGTTGGTGGATGATGGACAGCACTTCTTCGCGCATGCGGATGAACTCGGGCTCGGACTTGACTTTGCGCGCGTCGCCGTGTTCCAGGAACTGGCGCGAGAAAGGCACATCGTCGTAGGTGTGGGTGATGCGGCCGGGGCTGGGGCTCATCACGATCAGCCGGGTGGCCAAGAACAGCGCTTCTTCGACCGAGTGGGTAATAAAGAACACCATTTTGTTGGACTTGGCCCAGGCGTGCAGCAGGATTTCTTGCACCGTTTCCCGGGTAAAGGCATCCAGCGCCCCCATGGGCTCGTCCATCAGTAGCACCTCTGGGTCGCTGGCCAGGGCACGGGCGATACCGACACGCTGCTGCATGCCTCCCGACAATTCATAGACTGCCCGGTCGGCGTATTTTTCAAGCCCGACCAGGGCCAGTTTTTCTGCGCCGATGCGTCGCCGCTCGACCGTGTCCACGCCGCGCATGCGCAGGCCCAAGCACACGTTGTCAATCACGCTGAGCCAAGGCATCAGCGCATGTTTTTGGAATACCACGCCGCGGTCTGCGCCCGGTCCTTCCACGTGGGCGCCATTGAGCAGCACTTCGCCGCTCGACGGCGGCAAAAAGCCTGCGATGCAGTTAAGCAGCGTGGTCTTACCGCAGCCCGAGGCGCCGAGCGCGACGACGAAGTCCCCGCCTTTCATTTCCAGATTCACAGGTGCGAGTGCCTGCAGCGTGCCGCCTTTGACGGCATAGTTCACCGTCAGGTCTTTGATTTGCAATGTGGGCATAACAGTCCGGGGAACAGGTTCAATTCAGAAAAAAAGGGGCGAACTTTTCACAAGTTGCCCCTCGGATGGCATGCAGCCCACGCTTCGGGCCTTTCGGCCCTGGACGTGGTTGGCGCGGATTATTTCAATGCATCACGCAAATAGCTGCTGTCCACAAACACGCTGTAGTCCGGCTTGACTTCGGTGATGCGGCCGATTTCTTTCCACAGCTTGGCGCTGTTTTCTAGAGTTTTAGCTGCGCCACCCGCCGCGCCACCACCCAACCAGGCGTTGGAGAGTTGTGCTGCGGTGTCAGGGAACACAAACGCGGCCATCGCTTCAGGCACGTCTTTTTCGTCGGCCTTGGTCCACTTTGCAATGGCTTTGACTTGGGGCGATCCCACGGTCCACTTTGCAGCGTTAGCACGGTAATCGGCATCGGCTTTGGTGATTGCCTTGATCAAGGCCACCACAAACTCGCGGTTTTCAGCCGCCCATTTGGCGTTCACGACCAAGCCGTCAAACGTGGGGTAGCCCTTTTTGCCAATGTCTCCGGAGGTGGCAATGGCCTTGCCATTGCGCTTGATTTTGGACAGAACCGGATCCCAGATAAAGGATGCGTCGATGTCACCACGCTCCCAAGCCGCAGCAATCGCCGGTGGGGGCAGGTTCATGACGTTGACGCTTTTTGCGTCAATGCCTTCAAGGCGCAGACCGACCATGAGCGAATAGTGCGCGGTCGACGCGAAAGGCGTACCGACCTTCTTGCCCACCAGGTCCTTCCAGCCGTTGACGCCTGAACCAGTGCGAGCCACCAACTGGTCGGAGGCGGCAATGTCGTCCAAGATATAGACCAAGCGCAGGTCTTGGCCTTGGCTGGTGGCAGTCGCCAAGGGGCTCGACCCGACTTCGCCGATCTGAACGTCGCCGGAGCCCATGGCTTTGATCACTTCGCCACCGCCGCCAAACATGCGCCAGTTGATCTTGTAGCCCGTCGCTTTTTCAAGCTCGGAGTCCATCAGCACCCGCAATGGCAGCTGCATGTCCTGATGCGCAAACGTCACCTCTTTTTTTGCCTGTGCAAAAGCGGTGGAAACGCCGACGGCAACCAGCAGGCCCAGCAGGGTCTTGGCCAGTACGGGAAGCAAAGTCTTTTTCATACAGATACCTTTCAATAAAAAATTGTGCAATAGACGCCAAGCCCATGCTAGCGCTCGCCTCATAACCCAACCGCATGAGCATAAGAGTTTGTACGGCAGGGCGCCCATCGAATAGAGCCAGATCCATGCCTTTATAGAGCCAGAATTCGACCGGGCTTGCACCGAATTAGTGCCAGCGCAGGCTGCAAAAAAGTGCGGTTTTCGCTGGAGAGTCCGTTTCTGAGCCGGAGACCGGCACCCGCGCTGCTCGCCCTGACCGCCTCAGCCGCGTTCGGGTTTATCCCTACCCTAGGGGAGCACGGATCTCAAAGCCTGATGCCCCAGCGCGCTGCTCGACCAGTAACGGGCCTGAAGGTAGGCACCCTGCGCACGCCTTTCGATCTGCTGACAATATTAATTTTTATAATGCTTTGAACGACAATAGCCAATCAAAAAACCATTAACAATGAGCCAAAGCGCACCGGCCCGCTCGCCGGCCCTCTGCGACCAGTGCTTGACGATTCATCAGGGGAAAACCGCATGAGCCACCACCTCGGTCTTGACACTGCCGAAGCGCAACTGGAGCACGGGCCACGCTCTTACGCGGCGGCCCTGAGCCCCGCGCAGCACGCGCTGCTCGTGGGCTCAAGTCTTCTGGACGGCGTACCGTCGGCCGTGGTGCAAAAGTGGCTGACGCACGCGCCAGTTCGTTCGCTGACGCGCGGTGAAGCACTGATTACGCTGGGCAGCGCTCACGAGACCTTATTTTTGCTTTTATCGGGCGAGCTCTCGGTCTGGTTGCATGCTGATGCCACCGCCCTGACGGCCGACGAAGGCGATGGAGTCTTGCCGGCCGCTTTGACGCACAAAGAGGTTGCACGCATTCAACCGGGCGAGTCGGTCGGGGAGCAGTCGCTGATTGACCGCCAAATGCCCAACGCCTGGGCCATTGCTGAACAGGCGTCCGAAGTGTTGGCCGTGCCGGCCGATCTGGTATGGGAGTCCATGCAAGAGGAGCCCAAGATTGCCCTGAATTTGCTGCGGGTGCTGTCGGCCCGCGTGCGCAAGGCGAACGCCGGTTTGAGTGAGGCCATGCAGCACCAGCAGCGACTGGCACAAGACGCCGAGACCGATGCCCTGACGGGCCTGCCCAACCGCCGCTGGATGGACCGCACCTACCGGCGTACCTTGCGCCGCCACCAGACGGCGGCGCGCAGCGCATCGCTGTTGATGATTGACATCGACCATTTCAAGCACGTCAATGACGCCCACGGGCACCCGGTGGGTGATCTGGTGCTGTGCCACGCTGCGCGATGCATTGAAATCGCCTTGCGGCCGGGCGATTTGTGCGCCCGTTATGGCGGCGAAGAGTTCTGCGTTCTGTTGCCCGAGGTGGACGCGGAGATGGCCCATCGCATTGCCCAGCGCATTTGCACCAATGTGTCTATGACACCGTTTCGGTTGAACACCGGGGATCCCCTGGCCATGAGTGTGTCGGTGGGCGTGGCAAGCTGGAACCAGCAAAGCCCCCTGGAGACCTTGCTCGAGGCGGCCGACGCTGCGCTTTACCAGGCCAAGCGTCAAGGCCGCAACCGGGTGGTTGCCGCCTTGAACTGAAGCCCGCGCAACCTAGGCGGCCAGGCGCTGCTCCAACTGCGCCTTGGTGGCGGTCAACTCCGGGGGCAGGTGGTAGGCCAACTGGGTAAACAGTTCGGTGTGCAGCGCGATTTCTTGCTTCCAGTCGGCTTTGTCCAGACTGGTGACGGTGTCGAACTGGGCGGGCGTGAAATCCAGTCCGTCCCAGGTGATTTCGTTGTAGCTCGGGCTCACGCCAAAACCGGTGTCCTGTCCCTTGGCCGATCCCTCAAGGCGGTCAATCATCCACTTCAGCACCCGCATGTTTTCGCCATAGCCGGGCCAGACAAACTTGCCGTCAGCGCCCTTGCGGAACCAGTTGACACAGTAAATGGCGGGCAACTTGGCGCCGGCCGCGGTCAGTTTGCTGCCCATATTGAGCCAGTGCTGGAAGTAGTCGCTCACGTTGTAGCCAGTGAACGGCAACATGGCGAACGGATCACGCCGCACCACGCCCTGCTGGCCCACCGCCGCGGCCGTGGTTTCTGATCCCATGGTGGCGGCCATATAAACGCCCTCAACCCAGTTGCGCGCCTCGGTGACCAAGGGCACGGTCGTGGACCGGCGGCCACCAAAGATAAAGGCGTCGATCGGCACGCCGGCGGCATCGTCCCAGGCGGCGTCGAGCGCCGGGTTATTGCCTGCGGCCACGGTAAAGCGGGAGTTGGGGTGGGCCGCTTTTGCGCCGGTTTCCCGGGCGATTTGCGGTGTCCAGTCTTTGCCCTGCCAGTCGATCAAGTGCTCGGGCGTGGTGCCAGTGTCTTTTTCCATGCCTTCCCACCAGACGTCACCGTCATCGGTCAAGGCCACATTGGTGAAGATCACGTCGTGCCCCAGACTGGCCATGCAGTTGGGGTTGGTGTGGTAGTTGGTGCCGGGGGCCACGCCAAAGTAGCCGGCCTCGGGGTTGATGGCGTACAGCTTGCCGTCGGGTTGCGGTTTGACCCAGGCAATGTCATCGCCGATGGTGGTGACTTTCCAGCCGGCAAAGCCCTCGGGCGGCACCAGCATCGAGAAATTCGTTTTGCCACAGGCGCTGGGAAAGGCGGCAGCCACGTGGTACTTTTTGCCCTGGGGGTTGGTCACGCCCAAGATGAGCATGTGTTCGGCCAACCAGCCTTGGTCACGGCCCATGGTGGACGCGATCCGCAACGCAAAACACTTCTTGCCCAGCAAGGCATTGCCGCCATAGCCCGATCCATAGGACCAAATTTCGCGGGTCTCAGGAAAGTGCACGATGTACTTTGTCTTGTTGCAAGGCCACTTGACGTCGGCCTGACCGGCCGCCAGCGGGGCGCCCACCGTGTGGACGCAGGGCACAAACGCGCCGTCTACGCCCAGCACGTCGTACACGGCGCGGCCCATGCGCGTCATGATGCGCTGGTTGACGGCCACGTAGGCGCTGTCGCTGATTTCAATGCCGATGTGTGCGATGTGCGAGCCCAGCGGGCCCATCGAAAACGGCACCACATACATGGTGCGTCCGGCCATGCAGCCGTCAAACAGCGGCGCCAGGGTGGCGCGCATCTCGGTGGGCTCCATCCAGTTGTTGGTAGGGCCAGCGTCTTCCTTGCGTGCGCTGCAGATGTAGGTGCGGTCTTCCACGCGGGCCACGTCGCTGGGGTCAGAGCAGGCCAGAAAGCTGTTCGGACGCTTGGCAGGGTTGAGTTTGGTGAAGGTGCCGGCGTCCACCAGTTGCTGGCACAGCCTCTGGTATTCCTCCTGGGAGCCGTCGCACCAGTGGATCGCGGCGGGTTTGCACAAGGCGACCATCTCGGCCACCCAGGCGATCAGGCGGGGATTTTTAACAAAGTCCGGGGTCTTGAGGTCGAGCCCTTGCATGGCAGGTGAGTTCATCGGAAGGTTCCTAAGTTTAAAAATCGTCTTTTCAAAACCCAGCCAACTCCGTGACTGGACTTTGAAAAGACGGCTGGTGCGCCGCGTCGAGCAGACGCACCATAGCCAGATCCTGCGCGGCTTTGCCACTGCGGGGGACCTGATTCTAGGAAGCCGTTACGAAGTTACCAAGCGATTACAGGCAATAGTTATGCAAAAGCCGCATGGGTTTATGGCAGTTTTGTGTCTGCCAGGGCCAGGTTGGTGCGCTTACAGGGTCTCGGTATGGCCGTCCACGGTCAATTCCTGGCCCGAAATGCGCGCGCCAGCACGCGAGGTAATGAACAGGGCCAGAGCGGCGATGTCCTCGGGCGCGATAAAGGTCTTGAGCGACGCTGCCTGAACGGCTTCATGCCGCACTTCGGCCTCGGTGCGCCCGGTTTTGAGCGCTTCGGCGGCAATCACCCGGTCAATCCGCTCACCCGACACCGACCCCGGGCAAATGCAGTTGACCCGCACTCCGGCCGGCCCCAGTTCTTGGGCCAGCGTGCGGGTCAGGCCCCGAATGGCCCACTTTGCGGCCGCATAGGGCGAGCGCCTTGGAAATCCGAACAGCCCGGCGGTCGACGACATGTTGATGATCGAGCCGCTGCCTTGGGCTCGAAAAAGGGGGGCGGCCAGGCGCGCGCACAAAAAAGCAGAGTCCAAGTTAATCGCCAGGCAATTGCGCCACTCGGCCAGGCTGATGTCTTCCACGTTGGCCGTCGGGCCGGCAACGCCCGCATTGCTGACCAACACATCGAGTCCGCCCAAATGGGCCGTCCCGGCGGCAAAGAAATCAGCGACCTGCGCCTCGTCGCTCACGTCACAGACCCGGCCCGCCAGAGACGGTCGCGCTGCCAGCGCCGCTTGAAGCGCCGCGGCGTTCACGTCACATATATATACCCGGGCACCGGCGGCCATGAAAGCATCGGCCATCGCCAGGCCAATGCCGGACGCGGCGGCGGTAATCAAAACGCGTTGGTTGGAGTGTGTCATGGCCGGCGGGACGCAGTAGTGGCTGAAGCCCGCACTGTAGCGGTGTCGACAGACGCCACTGACGCAAAGGCGGCGCGGCTTGCCGCTTGCGCGACTGCAGTCAAAATCAACCCCATGCGACTCCCCTCTTTTTATTCCCTGCAAAAGGTCCTGCTGCCCCTGGGCGCCATTGCGGCATTGGGTTTTGCCTTCCGTCACTACGGCTGGCCGGGCGTGGCGGCGGCGGGTGGTGCTTTGGTGATGTGGATGCTGTTGCACTTCACCCGCATGTTGCAAGTGATGCAGCGTGCAGCCCAGCGCCCCAAGGGCCATGTCGACAGTGCGGTCATGCTCAATGCCAAGCTGCGCGCGGGCATGACACTGCTGCACGTGGTGGCGATGACGCGGTCTTTGGGTGAACCGCTCAGTGCACTCGGCGTGCAGCCCGAGCTCTTTCGTTGGACGGACGGTTCGGCGTCTCACGTTGCCTGCGAATTTTTCGGCGGGCGGTTAAAAAACTGGAGCCTGCACCGCCCCAGCGCCGACGGCACGGACGCCGCCCCGTAAAATCCGCTTTTTGCCAGCCCGCTCAACCTATCAAAGGACCTTTGCAATGACCGCCATGCCCCCATCCATGTCTGACCGCGACGGAAAAATCTGGATGGACGGCCAGATGGTCGACTGGCGTGACGCCAAGATCCACGTTTTGAGCCATACCTTGCACTATGGCTGCGGCGCATTCGAAGGCGTGCGCGCCTACAACACCGCACAAGGAACCGCCATTTTTCGACTGGCCGAGCACACCGAGCGCCTGTTTAACAGCGCCAAGATCTTGCGCATGAACATCCCGTTCACCAAAGAACAAGTGATGGAGGCCCAAAAAGCCGTGGTGCGCGATAACAAGCTGGAGAGTTGCTACCTCCGCCCCCTGACCTGGATTGGCGACAAGAAACTCGGCGTTTCGCCCAAGGGCAACACCATCCACTTGATGGTCGCGGCCTGGGCCTGGGGCGCTTACCTTGGCGAAGAGGGCATGAAACGCGGCATCCGCGTCAAGATCTCCAGCTACACGCGCCACCACGTCAACATCACCATGACGCAGGCCAAGGCCGTGTCCAATTACACCAACTCGATCCTGGCCAACATGGAAGCCACCGACGACGGTTATGACGAGGCCATGTTGTTGGACTCCAGCGGCTTTGTCTCTGAAGGCGCGGGCGAAAACCTGTTTGTCATCAAAGACGGCGTGGTCTACACGCCCGACCTGTCCGCAGGCGCCCTCAACGGCATCACCCGCAACACGGTCATGCACATCTGCAAAGACCTGGGGCTGGAATTGGTGCAAAAGCGCATTACCCGCGACGAGGTTTATATCTGTGACGAGGCCTTCTTCACCGGCACCGCGGCTGAGGTGACGCCGATCCGCGAACTCGACCGCATTGCGCTCGGCAAAGACGACTATGTCGGGACCCGCGGCCCGATCACCGAAAAAATCCAGTCGGCTTTCTTTGACATCGTCAATGGCCGCAATCCCAAGTACGCGCACTGGCTGACGCTCGTCTAAGCCAAAGCCAACCATTACCCTTGCATTGCCGCTATGTCTAAATCGCTCGTTACTCTGCTGGCCAAAGACCTGAACCCCCAAGGGGGAGTGTTTTGCCCCAGCCCCCTGGCGGACATGAAAACGTGGAACACCCACCCCAAGGTCTACCTTGATGTGGCTCGCACCGGTGAGGCCAAATGTCCGTACTGCGGAACGGTCTACCGTCTCAAGGACGGCGAGCATTTCGAAGCCCATTAAGTTGGTGCCCCCACGCTCCCCCACTGCGTTGGGGTCGCTGCCCCCCGAGGGGGTGCCCCTTGCTTGGGGCGGCCCGGCGCGAGGGTTGGTGCCCCCACGCTCCCCCGCTGCGTTGGGGTTCCTGCCCCCCGAGGGGGTGCCCCTTGCTGGGGTGCGGTTTCAGCCATGACTGCTACTTTGATCATCGCGCCGCAGTGGATTGGCGATGCGGTGATGACCGAGCCGCTGTTGCGGCGTTTGGGTGCGCGTGGTGAGCGCCTAACAGTGGGTGCTTTGCCTTGGGTGGCGCCGGTGTACCAGGCCATGGCGCAGGTGGAGCGGGTGATTGAGTTTCCTTTTGCGCATGGCGGCTTGCAGTGGTCTGCCCGCCGCTCGCTGGCGCGGGAATTACGCGGCCAGTTTGATCGCGCCGTGGTCTGCCCGAACTCCCTGAAAAGTGCACTGATCCCCTGGTGGGCCGGGATTGAAGAGCGTTGGGGTTACCAGGGTGAGGCGCGCTGGGGTCTGCTGACGCGACGCTTGCCCAACCCATCCAAAACCGAGCGCCCGCCGATGGTCGAGTTTTATGGTGCTCTCAGTGGCGAGACGGACTTTGCCCTCGAGCGGCCCCAGCTCTCGATCTCTGCAGCCGCAGTGGACACCGCACTTCAGGCGCGCAATTTGCCGCAGGGAAATTATTACGTGCTGGTGCCTGGGGCCGAGTACGGGCCCGCCAAACGCTGGCCCACCGCCCATTTCGCGACCTTGGCCCGTCAATTGGGGCAGGTCCACGACCGGGCCGTGGTGTTGCTGGGCTCTGCCAAAGACGGACCGGTGTGCGCCGACATTGCGGCTGCGGTGGCGCAAGCCGGGTCGGGCCGCTGCCTGGACTTGTCGGGCCGTACCGACCTCACGGAGGCGCTTGCGTTGGTCAGCGCTGCGCGTGGAATGGTGAGCAACGACTCCGGCATGATGCACGTGGCCGCCGCCTTTGGCGTGCCCCAGGTGGCGATTTTTGGATCGTCGAGCCCCTTGCATACGCCCCCCTTGAGCCCGCGTGCCCGTGTGCTGTGGTTAAAAGACGACCCTGCCTACCAACCGCCGCTGGACTGTGCGCCCTGCTTTGCACGGGAGTGTCCGCTGGGGCACACCCGCTGCCTGCGTGACGTGGCACCGGAACGGGTGCTGGCATGGTTGGAGCCCTAAAGCCAAAAATCAGGTTCGAGGGCTACTGGGGGCCGACTAAATCAAGGGATGAGTGAAAATCAGCCCACAATGAAAAAAGCCGATTCCAAGACGGGTCCCGACCCGACCGCACCCCAGGTATTGCGACCGCGTGGCTCCAACCATGTGGGTATGCGCCAGTTCAATGAGCGCGTGGTGCTGCAGGCAGTGCGCCTGCATGTCAGCGTGCCCAAAGCCGAGTTGGCCCGCCTGACGGGCTTGAGTGCCCAGACCATTGGCCTGATCACCACCCGCCTCGAAGACGACGGTCTGCTCCTGCGCCATGCCCCGGTACGCGGGCGCATTGGCCAGCCTTCGGTGCCGCTGGCGCTGAACCCCGACGGCGCCTTTGCCCTGGGCATCAAGCTCGGCCGCCGCAGCACCGACTGCTTGCTGGTCGACTTTACCGGCCAAGTTCGCCAGCGCGAAACGGTGGGCTACGACTTTCCCGACGCCGCCACCCTGCTGCCCACCATTGCTGCGCGGATGAAGGCAATCGAAGGCGGCATGGGCGAGTTGGCTCCGCGTCTGGTGGGCGCGGGGGTGGCAGCGCCCTTTAATCTGGGCGGCTGGCACAAGATGCTGGGCTTGTCTGACGCCACCGCCGACCAATGGAACCGGATTGATCTGGCCGCCGAAGTGCAGTCGATGACCAGCGTTCCGGTCAGTTTTGCCAAGGACACGCAGGCCGCCTGTGTGGCTGAACTGGTGGCTGGGCGCGGGCGTGACCTGAAAAGTTTCTTGTACCTGTTCGTCGACACCTTTGTGGGCGGCGGCGTGGTGATCAATTCGCATTTGCATGGCGGTGAGCACGGTAATGCCGGGGCCGTGGCCTCGCTGCCTCTGCACTTGGCGGGCGCCCGCTCAGGCGAGGCAGCCCCGACGACCCCGGAGCAGCTGATCGGCCACGCGTCGCTGTGGGAGCTGGAGCGACGTTTTGGCGCCGCTGGTCTGGAGCCCAGCGCCGCCTATGACGACCGCGCCACCAGCGCACCGTACCTCGAACACACGGCGCTCTGGATTGGCAACGCCGCCCGGGGCCTGGCGCAATGTGTCGTCAGCGGAACGGCCTTCTTGGACTTGGACGCGGTGGTGATTGATGGCTCGTTCTCGCGGGCCATGCTGGCGATGCTGCTGGCGCAGACCACGCAGGCACTCGAGGATTACAACTGGGAAGGCCTCTGGCGCACCCGGTTGATTGCCGGAGACATTGGCTCGGATGCGCGCGCTTTGGGCGGCGCGCTGCTGCCTTTGCACGAAAACTTTGCCCCCGACCGCGACCTGTTTCTTAAGGCGATGGCTTAGTTTCTGCCGGAGCACGTTCCGGCGCCAACGGCAGGCGCACCGTGAAACAGGCGCCACCGCCTTCGCGATCGCTGCAGCGGACACTGCCACCGTGGCGCAGCGCAATGGATTGCACCAGCGCCAGCCCCAGGCCAACGCCACCGTCTTGTTCGGAGGCGCCCGGCAGGCGATAAAAGGGCTCAAAAATGCGTGCCTGCAGTGCCTGGGGTACGCCGGGGCCGTGGTCTTTGACCTCCAGCACCGCAAAGTCGCCCTCTCTGCGGAGGGTTAGCTCGGCCGGTGTGGCGGCGTGGCGAGATGCGTTTTCCAGCAGGTTGCGCACGGCGCGGCGCAGCAATTTGGCAACGCCGGGCACCAGCAGCACGGCCGCTTGGGTCTCCAGTGCAGCGCCACTGCGCGCACATTCTTCCGCCGCCAGACCGACCAGGTCCACGGACTCCACCGTACCAAGGTCGGCCTCCCGTGCGTCGAGACGACTGGCCAGCAAAATTTCGTCAATCAGCTGGTCCAGCTCGGCCAGATTACGCTCGATTTCAGGCTTGCGCTGCGCCAGCGTTTCGGGCGACCCTTGGCCCATCAGCTCCAGCCCCATGCGAATCCGGGTCAGCGGCGAACGCAGCTCGTGCGAGGCATTGGCCAGCAGCGATTTTTGGGAGGCCAGAAGCGCGTCCCGTGCCTTGACCAGATTTTCGATTTGCTCGGCGGCGTGGTTAAAGCGTTGGGCCAAATAACCCACTTCGTCGTCACCGGACATGGGCACCCGTACGCTAAGCTCGCCATCTCCCCAGCGCTGCACGCCCGCTTGCAGGCTTTCCAGGCGGCGCGTCAGGCGGCGCACGATCGGATACGTGCTGAGTGCCACCGCCACTGCCACCAAGGCCAGCGCGCCAAAAAAGCCAAAGGGCGCAATCCAGGGGCTGCGCGGGGGGCGCGGCAGGTGCAAATGCATGGTTTGCCCGTCTTGCAGGCGCACCACGAACTCGGGCCCACGGCCGAAATGGCCAACCGGCTCATCGTCCGCCCCCGGTCGGACACCGTCGGGCGGCACGGGCGAGGCGGGACCGGGCTCAGCACGCTCGTGGCCCTCGTCGTCGTGGTGGAGCAGGCCCGGGCGCAGCGCGTGGGCACTGCCGCCGCCAATCACATCGCCCTGGGTGTTGCGCACCACCACTTCACGCAACGGCGGCTCGGCCGCCATGCGCCAGACCATGCCGACCAATAGACTGAGCATGGCCACGGCCAGCACCACCGCCAGCCAAATACGCACATAAAGTTTTTGCAGCATGGTGGCGCGCGCTCCTTCGTCCTTAGTCTTGCTGTCGCGCAAAAACGTAGCCGACCCCGCGCACGGTCAGGATGCGTTTGGGGGCCTTGGGGTCTTGTTCAATCGCCGCGCGAATGCGGCCCATGTGCACGTCAATGGACCGGTCAAAGGCATCGAGCTCGCGCCCGCGCACCGCCTCCATGATCTGGTCTCGCGTCAGCACCCGCCCGGCCCGCTCGGCCAGCGTCACCAGCAGGTCAAACTGGTAAGAGGTGAGTTCGCACGCTGCCCCCGCGACCGTCACGGTGCGGGCGTCGCGGTCAATCTCTAGCGAGCCATAGCGCAGGACCGTGTGCCCGTCTGCGGCGCTGTTGGGCTCATTTTTACGGCGCAGCACGGCACGAATGCGGGCCAGCAATTCGCGTGGCTCAAAGGGCTTGGGCAGGTAGTCGTCGGCGCCGATCTCGAGGCCGACGATGCGATCCATGGGATCCCCCTTGGCGGTCAGCATCAGCACCGGCGTCTGACCCAGCGGGCCTTGCAGGGCGCGTATGCGACGGCATACTTCCAGGCCGTCGATGTCTGGCAACATCAGGTCCAGAACCACTAGGTCAATGCTTGCCGCACCTTGGGGCGCCTGACGCAGTCGATCCAGACCGGAGAGCCCGTCGCCTACGCGCTCAACACTGAAATCATTGAGCTGCAAATACTCCGCCACCATGGCCGCCAGGCGGGCGTCGTCCTCGATCATCAGCAGGTGTTTTTTCATACTGCCAGTCTAGTGGTGCGGGCCCTATTTGGTGTGCGCTACGCCCCAAGCCTGGGTAAAGTTGCGTAAACCTAGCCCTTGGTACTCCGCCGCACAAACTACGACTTGGGCGGTGCCCCTTGCAAGCGCGCTGCCAACGCCACCAGCACCAGCACGGGAACGCCCAAGAGCGCCGTGGCCGAAAAAAAGTGGGCGTAACCAAAGGTGTCGACATATTGGCCTGAAAATCCGGCCACAAATTTGGGCAGCAATAGCATCATCGAGCTCAGCAGCGCGTACTGCGTGGCCGAATATTGGACGTTGGTGAGCGACGACAGGTAGGCAATAAACGCCGAGGACGCGATGCCTGAGGCCAGGTTGTCGGCCGACACCACCCAGATGAGCGCCGTCACATCATGTCCGCGCGTGCTCAGCCAGGAAAACAACAGGTTGCTGGCGGCGCTCAGCACGGCGCCGAGCATCAGCACCCGCATCACGCCGAATCGCAGCGACAGCAGCCCACCGACAAACGCACCCACCAGCGTCATGACCACGCCAAACACCTTGGTCACCGCCGCGACCTCGTCCTTGGTGAAGCCCATGTCCACATAAAACGGGTTGGCCATGATGCCCATCACGACGTCACTGATCCGGTAGGTGGCGATCAAGGCCAATATCAGCGCCGCATGCCAGCCATAGCGACCCAGAAAATCGGCAAATGGCGCGACCAGCGCACCCTGTAGCCATTCGCGCAGGTTTTTGGCCGGGGCCAGAGGCGCGGGCACGGGCTCACGTGAAAACAACACGGTCAGCACCCCGGGCAACATACTGAGCGCCATCACTAGGTAGGCGGTTTGCCAGGGTCCGTGTTGGTAGGGCGCCGCGGCGCCAGCCACTGCGGCAGGGGCTTCGGCACGGGCTGCGATCCACAGCGCGCCTGCACCGGCCCAGATCATGGCCAGCCGGTAGCCGGTCTGGTAGGTGGCCGCGAGCGCCGCCTGGTGGCCGGTGTCGGCGGATTCAATGCGAAAAGCGTCCAGGGCGATGTCTTGGGTGGCCGAGCCCACGGCCACGGCGATGGCGCACCAGACCATGGGCGCCAATGACTGTTGGGGGTCGGTCACAGCCATGCACACCAGCGCAACCATGATGACTGCCTGGGAGGCGATCAGCCAACTGCGTCGCCTTCCGAGTGCGCGGTTGAGCAAGGGAATCGGCATGCGGTCCACCAATGGCGACCAGACCCATTTAAAGCCGTAGGCTAAGCCGACCCAGCTCAAAAAGCCGATGGTGGTGCGGTCGATTCCGGCCTCGCGCAGCCAAAAACCCAGCGTTCCAAATACCAGCAACAGTGGCAGGCCCGCCGAGAACCCCAGGGACAGCATGCGCAGCGAGGCCGGCTCGGCATACACCTTAAGCGACTGCAGCCAGCCGACTTTGGCATGCGGGGCTTCCGAGGTTACTGGGGGGAGGGGCGAAGAGGGGACCATCGGGGAATAATAGCGCTTGGGTTTTTAAAACTGGGGAGCGTGCGGCATGGCAATCGGTGGCGGGATTCTGAAACGCAGTGGTGACGTGCTGTTGTTGCTGTGCGCCTTGGCCTGCGCCCCCGCCACCGCCACCGCACGCGAGGGCGTGGAGGTCGGCGAGCGTTCGGTGTTTGCCGACCTGGTCAGCGCCGAGCAGGTGGAGCGTCAGGCGGCATTGCAGTACCGGCAAACCCTCAAAGCCGCCGCGGACCATCAAGCCCTGGGCCCCGCAGACCATGTCCAGGTGAAACGTCTGCGCGGCATTGCCGACAAAATCATCCCGCTGGCCAGCGAATGGAACGAGCGCGCGCGCCAGTGGAAGTGGGAAGTCAACCTGATTGGCTCGAACCAGATCAACGCCTTTTGTATGCCGGGCGGCAAGATCGTTTTCTACACCGGCATTTTGAAAACCCTGCAACTCAGCGACGACGAGGTCGCCATGGTGATGGGCCATGAGATTGCCCACGCCTTGCGCGAGCATGCGCGTGAACGCATGGGGAAAAGTACCGCCACGCAGGGTTTGGCGCGGCTCGGCGGCGCCATCGCTTCGGGCTGGCTGGGGATCGATCCCCGCATCACCGACAGCGTGGCCCAAACCGGGGCCAATTTGCTGACCTTGAAATTTGGCCGTGAAGACGAGTCAGAGGCCGACCTGGTGGGCATGGAATTGGCTGCGCGGGCCGGCTTTGACCCCCGCGCGGGCGTCACGCTCTGGGAAAAAATGTCGGCTGCCAACAAAGGCGCACCGCCGCAGTGGTTGTCGACGCACCCCTCTGGCAGCACGCGGATTGCCGACATTGAGGCCAACTTGCCTCGGGTGATGCCGCTCTACGAGCGCGCCAAGCGGCCCAAAAGCCCTGAGTCCCAAGAGAACAACACGCCATGACCGATGCCTCCTTTGCGGACTTGGAGTCGGTCTACTTTGAGACGGCGCCTGGCATTCGGCTGCATGCCAAGGCCTGCGGACCCGTGGGCGCGCCAGTCCTGCTGTTTATTCACGGCTTTCCAGAATTTTGGTACGCCTGGCGAGCACAACTTGCGGACTTCAGCGCGGACTACCGTTGCGTGGCGCTGGACTTGCGCGGATTTAACCTGTCTTCGCAGCCGCTCGCCTTGGAGGCCTACAAGCCGGTGGCCTTGCTGGGTGACCTGTGTGCGGTGATTGCGGCCTTGGGCGCGCCGCTGCATGCCGTGGTGGCGCACGACTGGGGCGGCGCCTTGGCCTGGGGCTTGGTCGCACAATTTCCGCAGCTGATGAAGAAGTTTGCCGTGCTCAATGCGCCGCACACGCTGGCGTTTGCCCATGCCTTAGCCCACGACGCCGAACAAATCGCCGCCAGCCAATACATGAACTGGCTGCGCCGCACGGGAAGCGAGGCGGCGCTGGCGCAAAACCAGTTTCAGCGCTTGTGCGCCTTTGCCGATCTGCAAACCGAGGACGACAAAGCCGCCTACCGTGCCTGCTGGAGCCTGGGCCTGACCGGGGGCTGCAATTACTACCGTGCGTCGCCCCTGCACCCCGACGACCCGCAGCGGCCGGAGCAGGCCGGGCGCATGGCGGCCTTGGCGGCCAAGCTGCAAGCCGGAGACTTTCGGGTGAGCATCCCCACCCAGGTGATTTGGGGCACGGCCGACACCGCATTGCGCCCGGTTTTGCTGCACGGCTTGGAGCAGCAGGTGGCGGACCTGCGGGTGCACCGGGTTGAAGGCGCAGGGCATTGGCTGGCACGCACCCATGCCAAAGAGGTGAATGGGGTGTTGCGGAGTTTTTTGGAGGAGCACTAGTCCATACATTTCTGTATGGATAGGCGCTAAACTGGTGCCTTTCAGCGCCACCCAGGTCGGCGTACCCGGCCCTGATCCTGCCCGCACCGCCCGAAAGGCTTTTCATGTCTGCTGCCATTGCTCTGCCCAACATCCCGCGCGTGCTGCGCACCCCGGACGAGCGTTTTGCCAACCTGCCCGATTTTCCGTATACCCCGCACTACACCGAGGTGGGCGGTTTGCGCATCGCCCATATTGACGAAGGCCCGCGCGATGGACCGCTCGTGCTCCTGATGCATGGAGAGCCCGCCTGGTCTTTTCTGTACCGCAAGATGATTCCGGTGCTGGTGGCCCAAGGCCTGCGTGTGATTGCGCCGGATTTGGTGGGCTTTGGGCGCTCCGACAAGCCGGCCCGGGCCCGCGACTATTCGTATTTCAACCACGTGCAGTGGATGAAGGCCTGGGTGCAGGCCCATGATTTTCAACACATGACCTTTTTTGGGCAAGACTGGGGCTCGTTGGTGGGTTTGCGTCTGGTGGCCGAAATGCCGGAGCGTTTTGACCGCGTGGCCCTGGCCAATGGCGGCCTGCCCACCGGCACGCTGGAGTTGCCCGGGGCGTTCAAGATTTGGCGCGCCTTTTCGCGCTACAGCCCCTGGTTTCCCATTGGCCGGATCGTCAAAACCGGTTGCGCACAAGGCCTGTCCCCCCAAGAAGTGGCCGCCTACGACGCGCCGTTTCCGAGCGGCAACTACCGCATCGCGGCCCGCGTGTTTCCCGGTTTTGTGCCAAGTACCCCCCAAGATCCCGAGCACGAGCGCAACGAGGCCGCCTGGGAGGTGTTCAAACGCTGGGAGAAACCTTTCATCACCCTGTTCAGCACCCGGGACCCCATCACCAAGGGAGGCGAGGTCATGTGGCAAAAAAACGTCCCCGGCGCACAAGGTCAGCCCCACACCAAAATCCGCGGTGCCGGTCACTTTTTACAAGAAGACAAAGGGGCCGAAGTGGCGCAACTTCTCGCGGCGTTTGTGAAGGCTTGAAGTCGCTTTTTCCGGGGCCGCTGCCAAACCGGGCTTAATGGGGGGCTCCTCGCACTGCAGGAGCGCACCCACCAAAGGCCCCATGCCCTCCACCTCCGTTGCTTACCTGACCAAACAAGAAAACATTGCCGTTGCGGGCGTGGCCGATTTAGTGATCCGCTCCCTGTTGGACAAGCAGCAATATGACGATCCGCTCGAGGTGGCTTTGCGCCTGGGCATCTCGTCCGCCACCTGGCCGCTGTTCGGTTTGTTGTGGCCTTCGGGCGCGCGCCTGGCGGAGCGCCTGGCCACGCGACCGGTGCTCGCCGGGGAGCGAATCCTGGAGATCGGCTGCGGCCTGGCGCTCTCGAGCTTGGTGGGGCACCGGCGCGGGGCGGACATGACGGCCAGCGATTGCCACCCCTTAGCCGGGGCGTTTTTGGCCGAAAACGTGCGCCTGAACGGCTTGTTGCCGCTCAAATACCGCCACGGGCAATGGGGCCGCGTGCCGCCGGAGAGCGACTTTGACGGGCCCGCGCCCGTGTCCGCCCGCACACCGATGCCGCCCGCGCTGACCATCAGCGGGCGGTTTGAGCTGATCATTGGCAGCGACATCCTGTACGAGCGCGACGAGGCGGGCACGCTGGCGGACTTTATCGATGGCCATGCCGCGCCGCACGCAGAAATCTGGGTGGTCGATCCCAACCGGGGCAACCGCGCGCACTTTCACCGCAACATGACGGCGCTGGGCTTTGCCCTGAGCGAGCAAAACATTGATCGCGCCGAGCTGCTAGGCGTGGCGGCCTACAAGGGACGGATGCTGAGTTACCGGCGTTAACGTTGACTGTCACATTCTGTGACAAGGGTTTATCCCAGCTTGCAGGATGGCTTGGCTGCGCATACCTTTACGCTTTTTCTAACTGCAACCCCTCGGAGAAACCGCATGCAAGTTCATCTCAAGGTCAATGGCCACGACAAGTCGGTCGACGTGCCGCCGCACACTCTGCTGGTGCAAGTGCTGCGCGAGCACCTGCAACTCACCGGCACCCATGTGGGGTGCGATACGGCGCAGTGCGGCGCCTGCACGGTGATCAAGGACGGCCGTGCCATCAAATCGTGCAATGTTTTGGCCGCCCAGGCCAACGGCAGCCAGATCACCACGATTGAAGGCTTGGCTCAGGCGGACGGCACCATGCATCCCATGCAAGCGGCATTCAAAGAGTGCCACGGTTTGCAGTGTGGTTTTTGCACCACCGGCATGGTCATGAGCTCCATCGACCTGTGCACCCACCACCCCAAAGCAGACGCAGGCGAGATTCGCGCCCTGCTCGAAGGCAATATCTGCCGCTGCACCGGGTACCAGAACATCGTCAAATCCGTGCAGCAAGGCCAAGCGGCCATGGCTGGCGCTTAAGGAGTTAACAACATGGGTGCCTCAGATTTCTCCAAACTCCCCTTTATCGGTGAATCCATCCGCCGCAAGGAAGACTACCGCTTCCTGACCGGTGCGGGCCAGTACACCGACGACATCAACCTGCAAGCCCAAACCCATGCGGTTTTTGTGCGCAGCCCGCACGCGCACGCGATCATCAAGAGCATCGACACCAGCGCGGCCCTGGCCATGCCCGGCGTGGTCCAAGTCTTTGTGGGCACCGACCTGGAAGGCAAGATGGGCGGACTGCCCTGCGGCTGGCTGATTACCGGCACCGATGGCAAGCCCATGAACGAGCCGCCCCACCCGGTGCTGGCGCTGGGCAAAGCACGCCACGTGGGTGACCAGGTCGCCATGGTGATTGCCGAGACCGTGGAGCAGGCCAAAAACGCGGCGGAAGCCGTGGTCGTGGATTACGAGCCCCTGCCGGCCGTGGTCGATGTGCGTGATGCCGCTGGCGGTACGCAGTTGCACGACGCTGCCCCCAACAACCATTGCTACAAGTGGGCGTTGGGCGACAAAGCCGCGGTGGACGCCGCTTTCAGTGGCGCGGCCCATGTCACCAAGCTCGACCTGATCAACAACCGCCTGGTGCCCAACGCGATGGAGCCGCGTGCTGCCATTGGTAGCTACAGCCGCGCCACGGAAGAGTACGTGTTGTATGTCTCCAACCAGAACCCGCATGTTGAGCGCCTGCTGATGACCGCCTTTGTGCTGGGCCTGCCCGAGCACAAGGTGCGCGTGATCGCCCCCGACGTCGGCGGTGGCTTTGGCTCCAAGATTTACCTCTACGCCGAAGACGTGGCGCTCACCTGGGCCTCCAAGCAGATCAATCGCAGTATCAAGTGGACCTGCGAGCGCTCGGAGTCGTTCCTGACAGACGCCCATGGCCGCGACCACGTCAGCCACGCCGAAATGGCGATGGACAAAGACGGCAAGTTCCTGGCCATGCGGGTGCACACCGACGCCAACTTGGGCGCCTACCTGTCGACCTTCTCGACGGCAGTGCCCACCATCTTGTACGCCACGCTGCTGGCCGGTCAATACACCTGCCCGCTGATTCACGTCGAGGTGGACGCTTGGTTCACCAATACCGCCCCGGTCGACGCCTACCGCGGCGCGGGCCGCCCCGAGGCGACCTACCTGCTGGAGCGTTTGGTGTCGCGTTGCGGCTGGGAACTGGGCTTGGCCCAGGACGAAATCCGCAAGCGCAACTTCATCAACGCCTGGCCCTACCAAACCCCGGTGGCCCTGCAATACGATGCGGGCGACTACCTGGGTTGTTTGACCGCGGCCCAAAGTTTGGGCGACACCGCCGGCTTCGAGTCCCGCAAGGCCGCCAGCGCCGCCAAAGGTTTGCTGCGCGGTATCGGCTATTCCAGCTACATCGAGGCCTGCGGCTTGGCGCCCAGTAACATTGCCGGCGCCTTGGGCGCACGGGCCGGTTTGTTTGAGTGCGGCGAAGTGCGGGTGCACCCCACCGGCAGCGTGACCGTGTTCACCGGCTCGCACAGCCATGGCCAGGGCCACGAGACCACGTTTGCCCAGGTCGTCGCCGCGCGACTGGGGATTGCGGTGGAAGCGGTGGACATCGTCCACGGCGACACCGGCCGCGTGCCATTCGGTATGGGCACCTACGGTTCGCGCTCGATTTCGGTCGGTGGTGCCGCCATCATGAAGGCACTCGACAAGATCGAGACCAAGGCCAAAAAGATTGCCGCCCACTTGATGGAGTCCAGCGATGCAGACGTGGAGTTTGCCAACGGCGAGTTCACCGTCAAGGGCACCGACAAAAAGGTCACCTTCGGCCAGGTGGCGCTGACCGCCTACGTGCCGCACAACTATCCGCTGGACAAGCTCGAGCCCGGCCTGAACGAGACCGCGTTCTACGACCCGACCAACTTCACCTTCCCCTCGGGCACCTACATCTGCGAGGTCGAGGTGGACCCCGCGACCGGCGTCACCCGGGTCGACAAGTTCACTGCGGTGGACGACTTCGGCACCATCATCAACCCGATGATTGTTGAAGGCCAGGTGCACGGTGGTTTGGTCCAGGGTATTGGTCAGGCACTGTTGGAGAACTGCGTCTACGACCGCGAAACCGGCCAGTTGCTCACCGGCTCCTTCATGGACTACACCATGCCGCGCGCCGACGACTTCCCGGACTTCCAAATTGGCAACATTTGCACCCCTTGCACCCACAACCCGCTGGGTACCAAAGGCTGCGGCGAGGCGGGTGCCATTGGCTCACCACCGGCCGTCATCAATGCGGTACTCGACGCCCTGCACGGCGTAGGCGTCAAGGACTTTGACATGCCTGCCAGCCCCCACCGTGTGTGGGAAGCCATCCAGGCCGCCAAGGCCTGAAGCCCCAAGGAGATACCAACATGTATGCATTCACTCTAGACCGTCCCGCCACCCTTGCGGACGCCGCGAAATTGGCCAGCGCGGGCGCTAAGCCCTTGGCTGGTGGACAAACGCTGCTCGCTTCGATGAAACTGCGCCTGTCGCAGCCCGGCCAATTGGCTGATTTGGCCGGCATTCCCGAACTCGTGGGCATTTGCCGCGAAGGCAACGCCATGGTGATTGGTGCCATGACCCGCCACATGGACGTGGCCAGCCATGCTGAGTTGCGCTCCACCATTCCCGGCCTGGCCGACTTGGCGGCGCACATTGGCGACCGCCAGGTGCGCGCCATGGGCACGCTCGGTGGTTCGGTGGCCAACAATGACCCCTCCGCCTGCTACCCCAGCGCGGTACTGGCATTGGGCGCTACTATTCGCACCAACCAGCGCCAGATTGCGGCAGACGATTTCTTTACCGGCATGTTTAGCACCGCTTTGCATGACGGCGAGATCATCACCGCTATCAGCTTTCCTATCCCCAAGCGCTCGGTGTACATGAAATTTGTGCAACCGGCTTCGCGCTTCGCGCTGGTGGGCGTGTACGTGGCGCAAACCGATGCGGGTGTGCGCGTTGCCGTGACCGGTGCCGGCCAGTGCGTGCACCGCCACGCGGGCCTGGAGGCGGCGCTCAACCAAAGCTTTACCGTGGCCTCGGCGGCCTCGGTGGCGATTGACGCCTCGGAGCTCAACCACGACATCCATGCTTCGAGTGCGTACCGTGCCAACCTGATCAGCGTGCAAGCGCAGCGCGCAGTCGCTAAGCTATTGGGCTAGCACCGGCTGCCTCGGGCGGCCCGTGCCGCTTGAAGCGAAGGCTCCGTGTCGGCGCACGCGGGGCCTTTTTTTTGGAAAGAACATGCTCACTTTTTCATCCGTAGACGCACTGATCGAGGCCTTGCGACAGGCCGGCTATTTTGCCGAGCGTCGTCTCGCTACTGCGGTGTTTCTGGCCCTCAAACTGCAGCGCCCGCTGCTGCTGGAGGGGGAGCCCGGCGTCGGCAAGACGGAACTTGCCAAAGCGCTCGCGTCCGCCTTGGGTCGGGCCCTGATCCGCTTGCAGTGCTACGACGGCCTAGAGCAGCGCGAAGCCCTGTACGAGTGGAATTACGCCGCTCAGTTGCTGCACATGCGAGCAGCCCAAAGTGGCACCGGCGGCGAGTTGGATGCGGCACGGGTGGAGCGTGAGGTCTACCAGGATCGCTACCTGATTCGCCGACCGCTGCTCAAGGCCCTGCAGACGGACGCGCCCGGTGCGGTGCTGCTGATCGACGAGGTGGACCGTGCTGACGAGCCCTTTGAGGCCTTTTTGCTGGAGTACCTCGGCGAATACCAGGTCAGCGTGCCCGAAATTGGCACCATCAGTGCCCAATTCAAGCCGGTCACGATCCTGACCAGCAACCGCACCCGCGAACTCAACGACGCAGTCAAGCGCCGCTGCCTCTACCACTGGCTGGACTACCCTGAACGCGAACGCGAACTTGAAATCATTCGCGCCCAGGTCCCCCAGGCCAGCGAGGCGTTGTCAGAACAGGTGGCGACTGTCGTTACCCGACTGCGCAACCAGCCATTTGCCAACGCATTTCAGCGTGCGCCAGGCATTGCCGAGAGTGTGGAGTGGGCCAAGGCTTTGATCGCGCTGGACACGCTGGCGCTGGACCCTGAGGTCATGAGCGACACCGCCGGTATTTTGTTTAAGCAGCGCGAAGATGTGTCTGCCCTCACGCATGCGCTGGCGACCGACTTGCTGGCGCCGCCCGAGGCGCAAGACCCCGCCAGCTAAGCTCGCCGATTTGCTGCGCCGCCCACCTCCACTCCACCACCATCGCCATGCAACTCGGTGACTCCCGCACCGGCAAACTGGCCGACAACCTAGCCGCCTTTGGTCGCAGTTTGCGCCGCGCCGGAGTGCGGGTGGACAGCGCGCGGATCGCCTTGTCCACGCAGGCGGCGCTCGTGGTGGGCTTGGAGAAACAGCAAGACCTGAGCGCGGCCCTTGAGGCGGTGCTGGTGAGCCGCGAACAAGACCGTATGGTGTTTCGCGAGCTGTTTGAGGCCTTTTTTCGCAACCCGAACATGGCGCACAAGCTACTGTCTCAGCTTTTGCCCAGTGCCGAGGGCAAGGCCGAGCCGAGCAAACGTCGCCCACGCGTGCGGGAGGCGCTGTCGCCGCAGCAGGCTTTTGCCAAGCAGGCCGGTCCCAAGCAAGAAGACCAAAAGGTCGACTTCGACGCGGCCATGACCGCCAGCGATGCGCAGCGCCTCAAACACGCCGACTTCAATGCCCTGTCCGCCACGGAATACCGGCTCGTCGAGCGTTTGGCCCGCGACATCCGCATGCCCTTGCCTACTTTTGCCTCGCGCCGCAGCCAACAAGGTGCGCGCGGTGCCGTGCTGCACTGGGCTGGCGTGATGCGCCAGGGCGTACGCACGGGCGGCGAGCCTATGGTGTTGCCGCGCCTGAGCCCCAAGCGCCAGCCCTTGCCGCTGTTGGTGTTGGTGGACGTTTCGGGGTCCATGGAACGCTACGCCCGTCTGCTGCTGGCGTTTTTGCATGCGGCCACCCGTCGCCACCCTCGGCGTGATGTGTTTGCCTTTGGCACCCAGCTCACTGATCTAACGCCGGCTTTTCGGATGGCAGACACCGATGCCATGCTGGCGCATGCCAGTGTGGCGATCGAAGACTTTGCCGGCGGTACCCAGTTGGGTGCCTCAATCGCCCAATTGCGTTTGCAGCACGGCCGCAAACTGGTGGGGCGGCGTACCATGGTGCTGGTGATCACCGACGGTCTGGACACCGGCGAGCCAGCGGCGCTGGCCCAAGAACTGCTCTGGCTTAAGCGCCACAGTCGGCGACTGCTCTGGCTCAACCCCCTGTTGCGTTTTGAGGGCTACGCCCCGCTGGCCCAGGGCGCTACCGAACTGCACCGCGCATCGGACGCCATGCTGGCGGTGCACAACCTGAGCAGCCTGGAACAGCTGGCCGCGAGTTTGGCCGGGGTGATACAACGGTAGCGAAAGTGCCGAGTGGTCGCAGCACCCGCCAAAGCGGCACAATGCTTTGTTAGTGTGAACTTTTTGGAATTAGGAGCAAAACCATGGAAATGCAAGGCAGCCGATTACTCGCCATCACGCAACAACAAGCGTGGGATGCGCTCAACGACCCGCAGGTGCTAAAAGCCTGTATTGCCGGTTGCGACAAGGTCGAGAGCAGCGGTGAAAACCAATTTGTGGTGGGCGTGGCCATCAAGATCGGGCCCGTGTCTGCCAAGTTCAGTGGCAAGATTGCGCTGGCGGACATGGCGCCGCCCCACAGCTACACCCTGAGTTTTGAGGGCCAGGGCGGCCCCGCCGGTTTTGGCAAAGGCACGGCCAAGGTGCAACTCACCCCCGCCACGGGCGGCACCGAACTCAGCTACAGCGTGCAGGCCTCGGTGGGCGGCAAGATTGCCCAGCTGGGGCAGCGGCTGATCGATGGCGTGGCCAAGTCGATGGCCGAGGACTTTTTCAAGCGCTTTGACCAGGAAATGCAAAAGCAATATCCCCCGGTGGACGCGCCTGCCGCTGCGGCGGTGCAGGACACCGCCTCTGAGGGCGGCTTTTCTGTTCCCGGATGGGTGTGGGTGGTGGGAGCGCTGCTGGTCGCCGTGGCGGTTTGGCGTTTGCGTTGATCCGCTTTTTAGCCCCGCCTATCCCCCCAGCCCCCTTTCCACCCCACCGGGTGGAAAGGGGGAGCGAAGTCCACATTTGTTTGCCTCGCTTCGACTAGCCTTCTACTAGCCCCGCAGCTTCACGCCCTGAATACGCATTGCAAAACACATGTTCGCCTGTGGTGCCCTAGCCGAGGCGAAGAGATCAAATTTGGACTTCGCTCCCCTCTTTCGCCCGGTGGGGCGAGAGAGGGGCTGGGGGAGTGAGTGGGGCCACCGAATCTTCAACTTGAAGAAAAGTCACGCCAGCAACCCCACATTCCCCCCCGCCGCCGTAGTGTTCACCGTGACCGTGCGCTCCGCGCAAAAGCGGTAGAGGTAGTGTGGGCCGCCCGCCTTGGGGCCGGTTCCACTTAGCCCTTCGCCCCCGAAAGCCTGCACCCCGACCACCGCGCCGATCATGTTGCGGTTGATATAGGCGTTGCCGATATGTGCGGACTGCGCCAGCGCGTGGGCGCGGCTGTCGATACGGGTCTGGATGCCCAAGGTCAGGCCGTAGCCCAGTGCGTTGATTTCGGCAATAACGCGAGCCGGGTCGCCGTTCCAGCGCACCACTTGCAGCACCGGACCAAAAATTTCGACGTTTACTTCGGCGATGCTTTTCACCTCAAAGGCATGGGGCGCGAGCAAGTGCGCAATGGGCGGCACCCGGCCTTGAGAAGCGGCATCCGGGCCGATCAGCAGCGTGTGTTGCGCGCGCAGGCGGGCAATGTGGTGGGTGAGCTTGTCAAAAGCCTCCTGGTCGATGACCGGGCCCACGTCGGTGGCCAGGTCGCCGGGGTCTCCAACGCGCAATTCTTGCGTCGCCCCGCGCAGCATGTCGATCACAGGGTCCGCAATTGCTTCGTGCACGCACAACAAACGCAGGGCTGAGCAGCGCTGACCGGCGGAGCGAAATGCGCTGACCACGGCGGCGTCGACCACCTGTTCGGGCAGTGCGCTGGAGTCCACCAGCATGGCATTGATGCCCCCGGTTTCGGCGATCAAGGGCACGATGGGTCCGTCTTTGGCGGCCAGTGCGCGCTGGATGATTTTGGCCACCTCGGTGGAGCCGGTGAACACCACACCGGCCACGCCGGGCTGTGCCACCAGCGCTGCGCCCACGCTTTCGCCCGGACCGTGCAACAACTGCAGCGCATCGGCGGGCACGCCCGCCTCCCGCAACAGGCGAACCGCCAGCGCGGCAATGGCCGGGGTTTGTTCGGCGGGTTTGGCCAGCACCGTGTTGCCGGTGGCCAGCGCGGCGGCGACTTGGCCGATAAAAATCGCGAGCGGAAAATTCCAAGGGCTGATGCAGACCCAGACGCCGCGCCCGGTTAAGGTGAGCGTGTTGGTCTCGCCGGTGATGCCGTAGGCCTGTGAAAGTGAGGCCCCGTGCACGACGGGCATGGCCAGCGCTTGCATGATGCTTTCGGCCTCTTGGGCGTAGTAGCGCAGGAAGTCGATGGCCTCGCGCAGTTCGGCCGCCGCATCGCCCCAGGTCTTGAAGGCCTCTTGTACCAGCAAGGCGCACAGCGCGCCGGCCCGCGTCTGCAAGAGGTCGGCAGCACGGTGCAGCACGCGGGCGCGCTCGGCCACCGGGGTATTGCTCCATACCGTAAAGCAGGCCTGGCTGGCAGCAAACGCCGGCGCAATGTCCTGCGTCAGGGACAGTGGCACCCGCGGCACCGGAGCGTTGCCCAAGGCGGCGAGCAGCGGTTCACGCATGGCGGGCACCGTCAGGTCCACGCCGCCACTGTTCACCCGTCCGCCGAGTGGCGCACCAAACAGATCGGCAGGCAAAGGCAGCGAAGGGTGAGGTTCGAGCCGCAGCGGTGAAATCAGCAACTCGCTCAGGCCCACCGATGCGTCTCCCAACTGGTGCACAAAAGAGGAGTTGGCACCGTTTTCCAGCAACCGCCGCACCAGGTAGGCCAACAGGTCTTTGTGTGCTCCCACAGGCGCATACACGCGGCAGGCGATCAAGGGGTTTTTGAGGACCTCGCGGTAGACACCTTCGCCCATGCCATGCAGGCGCTGCAGTTCAAAGCGCGGCCCCGTTTGCGCCGCAGGCGCAGCGACCAGCGAGGGTGCCCCTCGCATTGACATCTGCAAAATTGCAGCAATGGTGGCGGCATTGTGGGTGGCGAATTGCGGAAAGATCGCGTCGGGTGCGTCCAGCATTGCCCGGGCACAGGCCAGATACGACACGTCGGTGTGGTGCTTGTGCGTGAAAACCGGGTAGTGCGGCATGCCCAGTTCTTGGGCGCGCTTGATTTCAGCGTCCCAGTACGCGCCTTTGACCAATCGGCACATCAGGCGCACCTGGTGCTTGCGTGCCAATTCGGTGACGTGGGCAATCAGCTCCAGTGCCCGGCTTTGGTAAGCCTGCAAGGCCAGCCCCAGGCCGCGCCACTGCGGGTGGTGCCGGGCCACTTGGGCCACCAGCGACTCCAGCACCGCCAGGGACAACTCCAGCCGGTCGACCTCTTCGGCGTCAATCGTGAGGTTGATGTTGGCTTGGGCGGCCTGCTGGCACAGTCCCCAGACGCGTGGCACGAGTTCCTGCATCACGCGCTGGCTTTGGGCGTCTTCGTAGCGCGGGTGCAGGGCACTGAGCTTGATGCTGATGCCATCGTTGTGCTCCGGCCCGGACCTGGCGTCGGTGTGCTGGGCAATGTGGTCGATCGCGTTGCGGTAGCTTTGCAGGTAGCGCAGCGCATCTTGATCGGTGCGTGCGCCCTCGCCCAGCATGTCGTAGGAATAGCTGAGCCCCCGGGCGCCTTTGTCCGGGCGGTGTTGATGGCGCGTCGCATCGGCCTCCTTCATGGCGTCAGGCATGGTCTGGCCCAGTACAAACTGCCGGCCCAACAGTTGCACCGCGCGCAGCGTGGCGGCTACCACGGCCTTGGCGCCTAGCTTGCCCATCAGACCCGGCTCCGCAGCGGTGGCGCTGCCGCCGCCGCCGGGTAGGAAATGCTTGGACAAGGCAATGGCAGCGCTAGAGATACGGGATAGCAGTTGGTCACCGCTGTTGGCAAAGTCGGCGCGGCCCAACTGGTCTGAGGTCAAGGCAATGGCCGTGTCCATGTCCGGAACTCGCAGCAGCGCTTCGGCCAGCCGCATCAGCGCGAGTCCTTCGGCGCTGGAGATGGGGTATTCCTTCAGCAGGCTCTCCATGGCCCAAAACGGCGGCGGGTTGTCGCGCACGGCTTGGACCCACGGGGCAGCGACCTGGGCTGCGCCGGCCCAGTCCAGTGCGTGGTGCAGCGTTTCAAGGCGTTGGGCCACGACTTCAGCTTCAGGTCGATAGGGGTGGGGCAGGCGTTGTGCGACGGTCATGGTGGGCTTAAGAAAGAATTGAAATGCAGAAAACGCTATGTTCTTGCATTCATCGATTAATATTTCACCAAAATAAATACATTTATTGGTTAAAAATAACTCATGAACATGGTTTTGCCTGATTTAGATCGGACCGATCTGAAGATCTTGCGCTGTCTCCAATCCGATGGCCGCCTGTCGAATCTCAAACTTGCCGAAGCGGTGTCGCTGTCACCCACCGCTGTGCTGGCCCGCGTGCAGCGGCTGAGCAAAGAGGGCTACATCCTGGGCTACGAGGCGCGACTCAGCCCACTGCGGCTGGGCGCCGGGTTGATGGTGTTTGTGGAGGTCTTGCTGGACCGCACCACGCCCAATGTGTTTGAGGCTTTCAAGGCGGCGGTTCAGGTCCGGCCCGAAATCATGGAGTGCCATATGGTCGCCGGGGGCTTTGACTACCTGCTCAAAACCCGCATGGCCGACATGGGGGCCTATCGCGAATTTGCCGGCACGGTGCTGTGGCAACTGCCTGGCGTGCGCGAAACCCGCACCTACCCCGTCATGGAAGAGGTGAAAAACACAAGCCAGTTGCCCCTGCCCGGGGGCTAAGGTCGGACTAGACGGCCGTTCGGCCTCCAAAAATCGCTGATCCGACCCGAACCAGGGTGCTGCCCGCGTGAATGGCGACCTCCAGGTCGGCGCTCATGCCCATCGACAAGGTGTCCAGCAACAGACCCCGTGCGCACAAGTGGTCAAACAGCGCTTTGGTCTGCCGGTGGACCGCCAAGGTGCTGGCGTAGTCTTCGCTGGGTTCGGGAATGGTCATCAGCCCCCGCAAGCGCAACCGGGGCAGCACGGCCACGGCCTGGGCCAAGGCCAGTGCCTCGTCGGGCGTGACGCCCGCTTTGCCCGGGCCCGCGTCAATATTGACCTGAATGCACACATTGAGCGGCGCCATTTCCGGGGGCCGTTGTTCGCTCAGGCGTTGTGCGATCTTGAGTCGGTCCACCGAGTGCACCCAGTCAAAGTGTTCCGCCACCAGGCGTGTCTTGTTGCTCTGGATCGGTCCGATGCAGTGCCAGACCAGCCCCTGCGCCGACAGCGTGGCGATTTTCTCCACGCCTTCTTGAATGTAGTTCTCGCCAAAGTCGCGTTGTCCACACGCCGCGGCCTGCGCCACCGACTCGGGCGGAAAGGTTTTGGACACCGCCAGCAGCTGCACGGAGTCGCTTTGGCGCCCCGCTTGGCGGCACGCATTGGCAATGCGTGCTTGAACGGTCTGCAAATTGGATTCAATTGTCATAGTGAAGGTGGTGATAATCGTCCGCTAGATTAACAAAAGCGCCAGGCCTGCAAACGGCAGGGGCGCCGCCCCAAGGGAGTTGCTGGCCGTGGACATTGCACAACTGTTGGCATTCAGTGTCAAAAACAAGGCCTCGGACCTGCATTTGTCGGCCGGCCTGCCGCCCATGCTGCGTATCCATGGCGATATTCGGCGGCTCAATTTGCCATCGCTGTCGCACAAGGAAGTGCAAGCCATGGCCTACGACGTCATGACCGATTTGCAGCGCAAACGCTTCGAAGAAGAGCTGGAGCTGGACTTTTCGTTCGAGTTGGAGGGCCTGTCGCGTTTTCGGGTCAACGCTTTCAACCATTTGCGGGGCGCGGGTGCCGTGTTTCGCGCTATTCCCAGCACGATCTTGAACCTGGTCGAGCTCGGTGCGCCACCGATTTTCGCGGAGTTGGCCCTCAAGCCGCGCGGCTTAGTGCTGGTGACCGGGCCCACCGGCTCGGGCAAATCGACCACCCTGGCGGCCATGGTCAACCACCTCAATGAAAACCACAGTGGACACGTGCTCACCATTGAGGACCCCATCGAGTTTGTGCACCAGTCCAAAAACTGCCTGATTAACCAGCGCGAAATTGGTGCCCACACCCAAGGTTTTTCGCAGGCGCTGCGCTCGGCCCTTCGCGAAGATCCGGATGTGATTCTGGTCGGCGAGCTGCGCGACCTGGAGACCATTCGTCTGGCAATGACGGCGGCGGAGACCGGCCATCTGGTGTTTGGCACCTTGCACACGTCGAGTGCGGCCAAGACCATCGACCGCATCATCGACGTCTTTCCCGGTGACGAAAAAGAAATGCTGCGTGCCATGTTGTCGGAGTCCTTGCAAGCGGTGATTTCGCAAACCTTGTGTAAGACGGTCGAGGGCGATAGCCGGATTGCCGCGCATGAAATCCTGATCGGTACCAACGCGGTGCGCAATTTGATTCGTGAATCCAAGGTCGCGCAAATTTATTCGGCGATTCAAACCGGCAACAGTGTGGGCATGCAAACCCTGGACCAGCACCTGACCGACTTGGTGCGCGCCAAGCGCATTCACCCGTCCGAGGCGCGCCACAAGGCCAAGATTCCGGCCAACTTCCCGGGTTGACCGGTCAGCGCCCCGCCCCATCCCCTCCTACGTCCCCTTCTGGAGAGCGCCCATGAACCGCGACCAAGCCGCGCAATTGATTTCTGACCTGCTCAAGCTCATGGTGACGAAAAAAGGCAGCGACCTCTTCATCACCGCCGACTTTCCTCCGGCCCTCAAGATCGATGGCGTCATGACCCGCGCATCGGCCCAAAACCTGCAACCAGACCACACGGTCATGCTGGTGCGCGCGCTGATGAACGACCGGCAGGCGGCAGACTTCGAGCGGACCAAGGAAAGCAACTTCGCCATCTCACCCAACGGACTGGGACGCTTTCGGGTCAACGCGTACGTGCAGCTGGGCAAGGTCGGCATGGTGCTGCGCGTCATACCCACCACGCCGCCCACGATTGACGGCATGGGATTGCCACCGGTGCTGAAAGACGTGGCACTTTACAGCCGCGGCTTGTGTGTGCTCGTCGGTGCGAGCGGCTCGGGCAAGTCCACGGCCTTAGCGGCCATGGTCGACTGGCGCAACGAGAAAACCTTTGGCCACATCATCACCGTGGAAGATCCGGTGGAATTTGTCCACCCGCACAAAAACTGCATCGTGACGCAACGTGAAGTAGGGCTGGACACCGAAAGCTGGGACGCCGCCCTGAGAAACACCTTGCGCCAGGCGCCAGACGTGATTGTGATGGGTGAGTTACGCGATCGAGAGAGTACCGAGCTTGCAATTGCCTTTGCCGAGACCGGGCACCTGGTGATCGCCACCTTGCACGCCAACAGTGCCAACCAGGCGCTAGACCGCATCATCAATTTTCTGCCGGACGAACGCCGCCCCCAACTGTTGATGGATTTGTCGCTCAACCTGCGCGCCATCGTCTCGCAGCGCCTGGTGCCCTGCGTCGGAGGTCGGGGCCGCATCTCGGCGGTGGAGGTGTTGCTGAACTCTTCGACCGTCGCAGCACTGATCCAGAAGGGTGAAGTGCTGGAAGTCAAAGAAGTCATGAAAAAGAGCCGTGGCATGGGTATGCAAACCTTTGACCAGGCCTTGTTTGACCTCTATGAGGCGCGTGCCATCAGCTACCAGGACGCCTTGCGCAACGCCGACTCGATCAACGACTTGCGACTTGAAATTAAACTACACGGCAAGGACACCCGCGACCACGACCTGAGCGCGGGCACCGAACACCTCGAGATCGTGTGAACGCGCTTGCGATCCCGCGGTCCACCGCCCTCATTCATTTGGAAACTCTGCCATGTCTCAAGCCTCTTCTGTCAATGCCAAGCCCTACGATGCAGCGCAACCGCGTAACGTGGCCTTTTTGGGTCTGGGTGTGATGGGGTATCCCATGGCCGGGCACCTGGCCCGTGCGGGTCATCGGGTCACGGTGTACAACCGGACGAGCGCGCGGGCCGCGGCGTGGGTCACGGAATTTGGCACGAACCATGGCCAGGCGGCCACGCCGCGTGAGGCGGCCTTGAACGCCGACATCGTCTTCTGTTGCGTGGGCAACGACGACGACTTGCGCAGCGTCACTCTGGGCCCCAATGGCGCGTTTGCAGGCATGCGCGAGGGCGCCGTCTTTGTTGACCACACCACCGCGTCTGCCACGATTGCGCGGGAGCTTTGCGCTGCCGCCCGCAACCTGGGCTTGCAGTTCCTAGATGCGCCCGTCAGCGGCGGCCAGGCAGGGGCGCAAAACGGCCTGCTGACCGTGATGTGCGGGGGTGACGCGACGGCCTTTGCCGCCGTTCAAGCCACGGGCATGGCGTTTTCGCGTGCCTTTACCTGGCTGGGCGAAAGTGGCGCCGGGCAGTTGGCCAAAATGGTCAACCAGATTGCGATTGCCGGATTGGTGCAGGGCTTGAGTGAAGCGGTTGCTTTCGGTCAGCGCGCGGGCTTGGACATGAACCAGGTGCTCGAGGTGATTGGCAAGGGCGCAGCCCAAAGCTGGCAAATGGACAACCGTGGCAAGACCATGGTGGCCGACAAGTTTGACTTTGGTTTTGCGGTCGACTGGATGCGCAAAGACCTGGGCTTGGTGCTCGATGAGGCCAAGCGCAACGGCGCGCGCGTGCCCGTGACGGCATTGGTAGACCAGTTTTACGCCGATGTGCAGCAGATGGGTGGCCACCGCTGGGACACCTCCAGCCTGATCAAGCGCTTGAAGTAAGCAGCTCTGTTGTGCGGCGCCTGGCGCCAGGCGCCGGGCAGACGCCGTTGCTCGCCTAGTTCTTGATTTCGTTGGGCGGAACGATACGCGCGAGTTCTTCTTCAGAAATCACGTCCAGTACCCGCACCACTTTTTTCACGCTGGGTGTGGTGGTGACGACGTCCGTGACGCGCTTGGATTCACGGGCGGTCACGCGGCCCATGAGGTACACCACGCCACGCTCTGTAATCACCTTGAAGGCGTTGTTACTCAAGTCCTTCGCGTCAAAAATAGCGGCCCTGACGCGTCCGCTGGTGGCCGCGTCGGTGGCGCGATCAGAAAACGAGGTGTTTCCCATCACGGCCAGTTCATTGAGTACGGTGCTGACGTTCTCTACGCCTTTGACCAGCTGCTCTGCCAGTGCCTTGTCTTGGGCGGTCGGCACTTCACCCGTGATCAGTGCCTGGCGGTTGTAGCTGTAGACGTTGATGTGGGCACGTTCGCCGATATTGATGCGGATCTGGTTGGCCGCTTTGAGTTCGATGTTTTGGTCTTCCAGCTGCGTTCCAGCGCTGCGCCGGTCGGCGGCCACGAAGCCGGACATGATCGCCCCACCGGCGGCCAGCGGAAAGCAGCCGCTCAGCGAAAGCACACTTCCCAGCAGTGCCGCACCCACTACCAGGGGGCGAATTATGGCGAACAAGGGGGTGCGGGTGGCGGTGGATGGAGAGGTTTTCATAGAGAGTTTTCCTGGTCGCCCATGAGTTGGGCATCAACACCATCGCAGATGCAATGGAGGGTCAAAAGATGGACTTCCTGCACGCGGGCAGTGCGGTCATGCGGCACACAGATATGCACGTCGGTATCGCGCAGTGCCTGCGTCATTTTGCCGCCGCCCCGCCCGGTCAGAGCCACGACCACCATGTCGCGCTGGTGTGCGGCCTCGATGGCGGCCAGCACATTGGCCGAGTTGCCGCTGGTCGTGATGGCCAGCAGCACATCGCCACTTTGGCCGAGGGCGCGTACCTGGCGCGAAAAAATGGAGGTGAAGTCGTAGTCGTTGGCAATCGCTGTGATGATGGAGGTGTCCGTGGTTAGCGCAATCGCACCAAGCTCAGGGCGTTCGCGCTCAAAACGACCCACAAATTCCGCTGAAAAATGCTGCGCATCTGCCGCCGAGCCGCCGTTGCCACAGGCCAGCACTTTACCTCCGCTGGTGACACTGGCCAAGATCGCCTGAATCGCTTGCGCAATGGGTTTGCTCAGGACCTGGGCCGACTGGTATTTCAGGTCGGCGCTGTCGATGAAATGTTGTTCAATTCTTTGTTCAAGCATGGCGCGAATGATACCGCGCGCGTATTTCGCGCCGCAGAGTGGGGCGCTATTGCGCATCAAAGGCGGCGCGCAACCAATAACAGCCCTCGGGGGTGACCTCCACCACGTCAAAGCGGCACGGAGGCAGTGTCCTGACCCTTAAGAGGTAGTGCTGCGCGGCAAACACCACGCGCCGCTGCTTGGTGCGCCCGACGCTGGCGGCCGCACCGCCATACAGGCTGGACTGGCGTCGGCGTACCTCCACGAACACCAGCGTACCCTCGGGGTCCGTCATGATCAGGTCAATTTCACCGCCTCCACGGCCGGGGGTTCGATAATTGCGACTTACCAAGCGCAGGCCCTGGTGCTGCAAGTACCGCAAGGCGTCGTCTTCGGCCGCGTCACCGACTTTTTTGGTGCTGGCCTGCTTGGTGTTGTTTGGAAGGAAACCCATCCGTGAGTGCCTCTTTTAGCTCTGCCCTGGGGGCTGCCTTGGAGGCGGCCGGCTCACAGCATTATCCGCAGGGGGCCTTGTATGTGGTGGCGACACCGATTGGCAATTTGGCAGACATCAGTTTGCGCGCGTTGCATCTGCTGGCGCTGGCCGACCGGGTGGCCTGTGAAGACACCCGCCACACGCAGGCCCTGCTGCGCGCCTACGGCATCGACAAGCCCGCAGCGCAGTTGCTGGCGGTGCACCAGCACAACGAAGCGCAGGCGGCCCACACCGTGGTGGAGCTGCTGCACGCCGGCTTGCGGGTCGCCTATGTGAGCGACGCTGGCACCCCGGGCATCAGCGACCCGGGCGCCCGGCTGGTGGCGCAGGTGCGCGCCCAGGGGTTGCGGGTGGTGCCCATGCCGGGCGCCAGCAGCGTGACCACCGCGCTCAGCGCCGCCGGCGTGGCGCAGGACGACGCTGGAAGCAGCGGGTTTGTGTTCGCGGGGTTTTTGCCCTCCAAGGCCACCGAGCGGGCGCACGCAGTGCAGCGGTTGATGGCCCAGCCCATGGCGACCGTGTTGCTGGAGGCGCCCCACCGCATGGAGGCGCTGGCGCTGGCGCTGGCCGTACTGGGCGAGCGACAGGTCACGGTGGGCCGTGAGCTAACCAAGCAGTTTGAGGAAATCGCCACGCTGCGCGCCGATGCGCTGGTGGCTTGGCTGGCGGCGGATGCCAACCGCCTGCGGGGTGAGTTTGTGCTGGTGCTGCACCCCCGCCTTGCCGTCGCCGAGGCGGGGCAGGACGACCGGGTGCTTAAGCTGCTGCTCGAACAGTTGCCGCTCAAGACCGCAGTCAAACTGGCGGCGGACATCAGCGGTGAGCCCCGCAACGCTTTGTATGAGCGGGCCTTGGCCCTGAAGGCTATGCCCCCGGCCTGAACCGCTACACCCGGCGTGCCAGTTCGGTCGCCTTGCCGGTGTAGGTGGCGGGCGTCATCGCCAGCAGGCGTTGCTTCTCGGCTTGCGGGATATCCAGTGCCGCAATAAAGCCCTGCATCAACTCGCGTGTCATGGCCTCGCCGCGGGTGAACTTTTTGAGCTGCTCGTAGGGCTGGGGCAGGCCAAAGCGGCGCATCACCGTCTGGATCGGTTCGGCCAGCACTTCCCACGATGCGTCCAGGTCGCGCGCAATGGTGGCCTCATTGATCTCTAATTTGCCCAAACCGGTTTGTAATGATTGGTAGGCCAGCACGGCATAGCCCAAGGCCACGCCCATGTTGCGCAGCACGGTGGAATCGGTCAGATCCCGCTGCCACCGGCTGACGGGCAGTTTTTCGCTGAGGTGGCGTAACAGCGCGTTGGCCAGACCGAGGTTGCCTTCGGCATTCTCAAAATCAATCGGGTTGACTTTGTGCGGCATGGTGCTCGAACCGACCTCGCCATCGCGCAGCTTTTGCTTGAAATAGCCCAAGGACACATAACCCCACACGTCGCGCGACCAGTCAATCAGGATGGTGTTGGCGCGGGCTACCGCGTCAAACAATTCGGCCATGTAATCGTGCGGCTCGATCTGAATGCTATAGGGCTGAAACGACAGTCCCAGGCCCATGGGCTCGGGTGTCTCGATGACCTTCTTGCTGAAGGCTTCCCAGTCAAAGTCGGGCCAAGCCGAGAGGTGTGCGTTGTAGTTGCCGACGGCGCCGTTCATTTTTCCCAGGATACGGACATTGGCAATTTTTTCGCAAGCCGCTTGCAGGCGCACCACCACATTGGCAATTTCTTTGCCCACGGTGGTCGGGCTTGCGGTTTGCCCATGGGTACGGCTGAGCATCGGCACATCGGCGAAGGCGTGCGCCATATCCCGCAGCTTGAGCACCAAGCGGTCCAGCTGGGGCAGCACCACCATGTCACGCGCCACCCGCAATTGGAGTGCGTGGCTGGTGTTGTTAATGTCTTCGCTGGTGCAGGCAAAGTGCACAAATTCGCTCGCCGCGAGTAATTCGGGGCGGGCTTCGAATTTGGATTTGAGCCAATATTCGACGGCCTTGACATCGTGGTTGGTGGTTTTCTCGATCGCCTTGATGGCCTCACCGTCGGCCACCGAGAAATTTTTCGCCAGCGCCAGCAGGTAGCTGCGTGCGCCGGGGCTCAGGGGTTTGAATTCGGCAAAACCGGCATCGCTGAGTGCAATGAACCAGGCGACTTCAACCTGCACACGGCGGTGCATATAGCCCAACTCGCTCATCAGAGGGCTCAGAGTCGATAGCTTGCTGGCGTAGCGGCCGTCCAGTGGGGAAATGGCAGAAATGGAGGAGAAAGTCATTCAAGGATTGTAGGATGTTCACCTGTATAGAATGCATTACAGACTGTGGGACACACAAAAGCATGAAACTGATAGGTTCTTACTCCAGCCCGTATGTACGCAAGGTGCGGGTTGTGATGGCAGAGAAAAAACTCGACTACGAGTTCATCACCGAAGACGTTTGGGCCGCCCATACCACGATCAGCCAGTCCAACCCTTTGGGCAAGGTGCCTTGCCTGGTGATGGAGGCCGGTGAAGCGCTGTTTGATTCACGCGTGATTGTTGAATACCTCGATACCTTGTCGCCCGTCGGCAAGTTGATTCCGAGCACCGGCCGCGAACGTGCGGAAGTGAAAACTTGGGAAGCATTGGCCGACGGTGTGATGGATGCCTCCATCCTGGCGCGCCTTGAGGCGGTCTGGCCGGGTCGGGCCGCCGCAGAGCGCAGCAGTGCGTGGATTGACCGCCAAATGGGCAAGATCGATGAAGTGCTTGTGGCCATGGCCAAAGCGCTGGGTGACAAACCCTATTGCTCCGGCATTCATCTTTCGCTGTCGGACATTGCAGTGGGTTGCGCGCTGGGTTATCTGGATTTCCGCTTTCCCGCAATCGCCTGGCGTGAAACGCACCCGGCGCTGGCCAAACTGCAAGACAAGCTGGCGCAACGCCAGAGTTTTATCGACACGTTTCCCGTCGCCTGAGCGGGGCCGCTTGGGCCGGCTCCGTAGCCTGCCTTAGCTATTGGCGCGGCGTTTGAGCCAGCGCATCAGGCCGCCCACCCAGGGCAGTTTTTCGTAGAGTTCTTCTGCCGCGTCCCAGTAATCGCGGTGCAGGACCACCAAGCCGTGCTCATCCAGAACCAAATGGGAAGCTCCCAAAATGACCTGTTCCTGCCCCTTGTGAAAGCCGCGAAACTCAAAGCGAAATTCCCAGGTCAGAAAACATTGCTCGCTTTGGCAGATGTGCTGCGTCACCACAAACCGGGGTCGAATCAAAGCGATAAACATGTGCTCAAAAATGCGCCGAATCTCACTCAGACCAGTGACGTCATTGAACGGGTCTTTGAACCGGGCTTGTGGGGCGTAGTAATCCGGCAATTGCGCCAGATTGTCGGGAGCCAAATTCTCGAAATAAGCGACCAAGGGCGCAATGCGGTGCGAGGTCGAGAAGGGAGTGGGGTTCATAAAGTGGTCTTGCGCACCAGAAAAAAGTACCAACGGTTGGGCATGACCCGCAGCGCCTGCATCCACACGGTAAAGCGTTTAGGGAAGTGGATCTCAAAAGCACCGCGCGCCCAGCCCCGCAGTATGGCGTGTGCCGCTTGCTTGGGCGTAATGAGGCCGGGCATGGTGAAGGTATTGCCCGCCGTGAGGGGTGTTTCAACAAAGCCTGGGTTGATGACTGAGACGCCGATGCCGTCGGCTTGCAGGTCCAGATACAGGGTTTCGGCCAGGTTGGTCAGCGCGGCCTTGGTCGGGCCGTAGGCCAAGCTGTTGGGCAAGCCGCGGTAGCCCGCCACGCTGCTGACAAAAGCCAGATGGCCGCTACCGCGCCGGCGCAAGGCAGGCAACAAAGCTTCCAACAAATAGAGCGCACCCTGGTAGTTCACCTCCAAGTGGCGCAGCATGTCTTCCACGTCCATCGCGCTGGCCCGCATGGCCTGGTAATGACCAGCGCAGTACATCACGCAGTCGGGCAACGCTGTGGCTTGCAGCGAAGAGACGCACTGCTGCATTGCAGACCGGTCGGTACAGTCCAAGGCCCAGGCGGCGCTGCCCGGGTGCTCTTGCACAAAGGCGTCCAACGCCGCCTGATTGCGAGCCGACACGGTCACGCGTGCGCCTTGTGCGTGCAGTGCCGAGGCCGTGGCACGGCCAATGCCGCTGCTCGCGCCAATGACCCAGACCGATTTACCGCGCCAATCGGCCAGCGGAGGATTGAGCGGTTTCAACCAAGCCATGGCTTAGCGCTTGTTGAAGCTCAAAGTCACTTCGCCCAAAAAGATGCCGAGCTTGCGCATGCTGGCTTTGTTCAACATCACGCGGTCATTGACGAGGTACATCCAGTCGTCAAACTGCACTTCGTACACGGTGCCATCGACCGGCAGTGCCAAGGTGTAGTTCCAGTGAAAGGCATTGCCCTGCGTTTGTCCTTGGGCTACCCCCACCACGTCATCGGCTCGCCCGGTGTAGCGTCCATCCCCCTGCGCGCTGAGGCGCCAAATGCGTTTTTGTCGGCTTCCGTCGGAATAGACGAAGTCTTCATCGAGCACGCCCTGGCCGTCCTTCCAGCTGCAGTTCATCACCACGGTAAAGCGTTTGACCACCGTGCCCGAGCGGTCCGTGAACACACCATAGGCGTCCAAGGTCCCGTTGAAATACTGCTGCAAATCCAGCAAGGGTTTTTCATTGCGGTAGCTGTCCAGATTTTGGCTGGCACAGCCGCTCAGGCTGCTCAAAGCAGATACGCCGAGGGCGGTGGCGGCACCACCAAGGAGGGAGCGTCGTTTCATGGGGACTTTCGGAGCAGGAGGAAATAAAGCAGGGCTGCGGCCAGCAGTTTCAAGGCGCAGGGCAAGAGGCAGTAGGCCCACGTCAGCGCCTGCAGGCCTTCTGGCGTGCGGCTGCCGGGTGCGTAGCCAAAGGCAGAGAGCAGGGGCAGGGCCAAACCCGCAGCAAGCGCCAGATTGAGCTTGGTGGCCAGATTCCACCAGCCAAAAAAGCGGCCGCTGGCCTGTTGCGCGCCGCTGTGGCGGGCTATGGCCCCCGCCAGCAGCGCGGTCGGCAGGGTCAAATCGGCCGCCATGGCCCAACCTGAGAGCGCGCAAACTGCCAAGAAGGCATTCGTGTCCCCGGCTCCCAATTGCGCGGCAAAGGCAAATACCGCCACCGACGTGACCATCCCCGCCAACCAGGCGCGCTCCAGCCCCCAGCGTTTCACCACGCGCAGCCACGGCGCGAGCGCAAGCGCGGCAGAAATGAAATAGACCCCCAAAAACCAAGCTTCGCTGTCAGGGGGTGCTTGCAGCCGATCCTGGACGAAAAAGAGAATCAGCGTGGCCGGCAGGGCGGTCGCAATGCCGTTGACCATGAACACCGCCATGAGCGCGCGAAAGGCCGGGACCGTAAAGGGTTGCAGAAGTCCGGCGCGGCCCCGCTGCGCCGGCGCTGCGTGCACAGCGTTAAACAGCCCTTGCGGCGGCCGAGGCGCCTGACTCCAGGCCGCACACCCCAGCAGCAATCCCAGCCACAGCAGACCGACCGTGAAGGGCATGCCCAGCAATGCCGGACTGAGCGAGGCGAGCACCACACCCGCCAGTCCCAGGCCCTCGCGGTACGCGACGATGCGGCTGCGCCCTAGCGCATCGCCGCCCAACAAGGCACCCCAAGATTGGTGCAGGATGGTCAAGGTGCTGAAGGCCAGGTAGCACAGTAGCAGGCAGGCGCCCGCCCACACCCACAAAAAAGGCAGCGTGCTATTGGGCGGAAAAAACAAGGCAAAAAAGCTCGCCCCCAGCAGTAGCGCGGCCAAAAAACCAAGGGCGAGTACCGCGCGCAGCGAACGGGCATACAAAGCGTCGGCCCAGCGCCCTAACCAGGGGTCGATCACAGCGTCGAACAAGCGCGCACCCAGCAACAGGAGGCCCAGGCCGGCCAGAGGCACCCCAAAATTGCGGGCGTAGAAATTGGGCAGCAACACGTACAAGGGCAATGCAACAAACGCCAACGGCAGGCCCAGCAGCCCGTAGCGCAACCCTTGGCGCCAACTGACCAAGGTGCCCGGAGCGGCTTCAGCGGTGTTGGCGGGGGATGGCATGGTCCAAGCGGTCATACCGCAGCCTAAGGCGCACTCTCGGCCAGCAGGGCACTGCGCAAACGCGGCTCGCTGGTGCTGGCACCGAGCCAAATACCAAAAAACGCGCGAGCGAACGTGGGATCGTTCACCGTTCCCCGCAGCCGGCCATTGAAAAAGAACTGCGCTCCGACGCCCGGGCGGTGCACCCCGGTAATGCGATCGCCCGCTTGCACATCGGCAAAGGCGGTTTGCATGGTCGCCGTCCAGGCGGCTTCTTTGCTGGGGTCCAGGCTGCCCACGCGCCGCATTTCCTGAACGGAGCTTTCGACCAGCGAGGCGCCCGAGAACTTGCGCAAGTAGCGCAACTCCAGCGCAAAGGCGTGGTCAAAGTACTGTGCGCCTCGAAAATTCTGTACCACCCACAGCGTAGCGTCGAACACATCCCACAGCAGGTAGCGCAGACGCCCGGCACCGAGGGCCTGACTCTGCGGCAAGGCCTGTGCCACCTCCGGGGGAACCTCAACCACCGGCATCTCCTTTTGCGCCAACAATGGGAGCGCCACGGTACCCGCCGTCAGCGCGCACAGAAGATGGCGCCGTCCGAAGTGCAGCGAGCGAGATGCCATGGGCGCTACGCCGCAGGTCCTGGCTTGCGCAAGGTGTACTGAACCACGTCGATGTTTTTTTCCATGAAGGCCGCTTCGCAGTAGCACAGGTAAAACTCCCAAATATGCAGGAACCGCGTGTCAAAGCCCAGCGCCAGGACTTCGCTGCGTTGCGCCAAAAACGCTTCGCGCCAGCGCTTCAGCGTCTCTGCATAGTCCAGCCCAAACGCGTGCTCTTGCTCCACCTGCAAGCCCACCGCCGCCGCTTCCGCACGAAAGGCGCTGGGGCTGGGCAGGCAGCCACCCGGGAAAATGTACTGTTGAATGAAGTCGGTCGAGTTGACATAGCGCGCAAAAAGCGCATCGTCAATGACGATGCTCTGGATACAGGCCCGGCCTCCGGGTTTGAGCAGTTTGGCGACGCTGGCGAAATAAGTCGGCCAGTATTCTTTGCCCACGGCTTCGATCATTTCTACCGAGCAAATGGCATCAAAGGGCGAATCGTCAATGTCGCGGTAGTCCTGCAGGCGCAGGTCTGCGCGGCTGGTCATGCCAAGTCGCTCAATGCGCTCTTGGGCAAACGCAAGCTGCTCCGTGCTCAGGGTCACACCGGTCAGGTAGGCACCAAAAGACGCAGTCGCCATCTCGGCCAGCGCGCCCCAGCCGCAACCGATTTCCAGTACCCGGTCACCCAGTCGGGTACGGACCTGTTCCAGCACCCTGCGCACTTTGGCGGTCTGTGCTTGCTGCAGACTTTGCTGGAGGTTGCCCGCAAACAGCGCCGACGAGTAATTCATGCTGGGGTCCAGCCAGCGGGTATAAAAAGCGTTGCCCAGGTCGTAATGGGCGTGGATGTTTTTTTGGCTATTGGCGCGTGTGTTGCGATTCAGCCAATGCTTGACCCGGTAGGCCAGTTGACCCCACCAACTGCCAAAAATGACCTGCTCAACCTCCGCTCGGTTTTGCACCAGAACACGCAGCAGTGCGGTCAGATCGGGGGTGGTCCAGTCGCCCGCAATAAAGCTCTCGGCAAAGCCGATGTCTCCTGATTTGAGGGCCGCAGAGAACGCGTTCCAGTTGTTCAGATGCAGCGTCGCATGGGGCTGGGATTCGCCCCCAAAGCGTTGCATTTGGCCATCTGGAAAGTGCAAGGTGAGGCTGCCATGGCGGAGCTTTTGCAGCAGACGAAGCACCGTTCGGGCGGACGCCGGTATCGCGGCAGACGTGCTTGGGGCGGCGGTAGGGTTTGACGTGGTGGTGCGGTTCATGGGCGCGTACAACAAGGTTCAACAACAAGGGGCGATGGCAGGGGGAGCTAACGACTGACCGGGCTGGGCGGCGGTGCGGGTAAGCGGAAAAAACGGACACGCTTCACAAAAAGCCGCAGCGCCTGCCAATGGATGCGCCAGACCACGGCCAGCGTCATCAGCGGGTAAGCCCACAAGGCACGACGCAGCGATTGCGCGGTAATCGGCTCCAGCGTGCCGCTCACACTGGTTTGCAAGAGTGGCCCCAGCGCATCGTCGTAGTCGATGCGCGCCACCGTGCGGGTCCGCGTGGCATCCACCATAAAGCGGAAGCGGTAGCCGCCTTCCACCGGGCAGAACGGAGAGACATGGAATACCTTTTCGGCTTGCAGCTCGGTGCCATAGCGCGCCGGGTCCAATACGTAGCAATGCCGCTGACCAAAGGTGTTGTTGACTTCTACGACCACGGCCCGCAGGCTGCCGTCTGCGCGGTGGCAGTACCAAAAACTGACGGGCTTGAAGGTAAATCCCAGCACCCGCGGGTAACAGTGCAGCCAAACCTCGCCATCAGCGTCTGCAATGCCTTCTTGGGCTAGCAGATCGTCCAACCAGGCCAGCGCACCCCCATCGCGCGGGCCGCGTCCATCGCCGTGGTCCTGGTCGTAAAAGCTCACCCAAGCGAAGCGGTTGCGTGCCAAGGGCGTGGCATCCGCGCCGGCCCGTTGCAGGCTGCGCATGGGCAACATTAAGAAGTAGCTGCGGTAGGCAAAGGCATGGCGCACCGGCTTGAGCCGGGTATGGCGCACCTGGCCAAAGCCGATCAAGGCCTTGGCCGGCGTACGGGCGGTATCGGTTGAGGCCTGCATCAGCCCAGCAGCGGGCGCAGTCGCGCCGCAACGTCGAGGCCTGACTTGAGGCCGTCTTCATGAAAACCATAGCCCGTCCAAGCGCCACAAAAGTAACTGTGGTGCTTGCCCTGCAGGGCCGGAACCTCTGCTTGCGCACGGATGGCGGCCAGGTCAAACACCGGGTGGGCATAGTCGAAGCTGCCGTGGACCTGCCCCGGGTCGATTTCGCTGAGGGGATTGAGTGACACCACCACCGGCTGTGCAAACGGCAGCGGCTGCAGCAGATTGAGCAAATAGTGCAGGCAAACACGCTGGCTGTCGCCGGCCCCGCCGGTGGTCTCCGTGTGGGGTGCGCGCTGATAATTCCAGGCGGCCCAGGCCCGTTGCTGCTGCGGCAACACCGACGCATCGGTGTGCAACACGGCGCGGTTTTCTTGGTAACCAATGGCCCCCAGCGTTGCGCGTTCCTGCGCCGATGGGTCGGCCAGCAGGGCCAGCGCCTGGTCGCTGTGGGTGGCGACAACGACCTTGTCAAAGCGCTCGGTCTGACCCGCACTGGTGACGCCCACGCCGTCTGCATCGCGTTGAATCGCCTGAACCGGGCAGTTCAAGCGCTTGTCGGAGATGTTGGCGATGATTTTTTCCACGTAGTGCCGCGCGCCACCGGCCACCGTGTGCCATTGAGGTCGGTTACTGATCTGGATCAGTCCGTGGTTGTGGCAAAAGCGGATCATGGTGGCGACGGGGAACTCCAGCATTTGTGCGGTCGGGCAGCTCCAGATGCAGCCCAGCATGGGCAAGAAATACCAGTCGGTGAATTCGGACGAGAACCGGTGCGCCTGCAAGAAGCGGCTCAGCGGCTGCATCAGCTCTCCTTCCGCATTGCGCAGCGCGATGTCGGTGGCCAGGCGGTTAAAGCGCAGCACGTCACGCAGCATCCGCCAGAACCGGGGATTGAGCAGGTTGGCGCGCTGGCTGAACACCGAGCTGAGCGAGGTGCCGCTCCATTCGATGCGTTTTTGTCCGGCACTGGCCGGCACTTGCACCGAAAACGACATGTCCGACGGTGCGGTCTGCACGCCGAGCTCGGCAAAGAGCGAGATCAGCTGCGGGTAGGTCCGCTCGTTGAACACCAAGAACCCGGTGTCGACGCCGTGGCTGCGGGGGCCTTCGGGCGTGTTGAGGGTGATGTCCACGGTGTGGGTATGGCCGCCAAAATAGGCGCCGGCCTCAAACAGCGTGATCTCGGCGTGTCCGCGGAGGCGATGCGCCGCGGCCAGACCCGCGATACCGGAACCGATGATTGCGATTTTCATAAGACGATGGACATAGGCCTGTAACTATACGGTAATTTTGTGACTGCGTAGTATTTAAATGAAGTTTGCGGTTTTGGCCAGGTCCTTTGGCGCGGCCTGGCGAAGTCCCCACCGCCAGAGTTGACATCGCTGCGCCCTAAAATCGGCCCACTTTTGAAAGATTGACATGCTCTATCCCGAACTTTTTCGTCAGCTTGAGGCCGTGCGCTGGGACATGGAGCGCGACATACCTTGGGACAGTTTTGACGCCAGCGCGCTGACCGACGAGCAGGCCATGACCATCAAAATGAATGCGATCACTGAGTGGTCTGCGCTGCCAGCGACAGAAATGTTCTTGCGCGACAACCAGGGCGACAGTGACTTTTCGGCCTTTATGTCGATCTGGTTTTTTGAAGAGCAAAAGCACGCCTTGGTGCTGATGGAATACCTGCGCCGGTTCCGGCCCGAGTTGGTGCCCACCGAAGCGGAGTTGCACAACGTTCGGTTCGAGTTTGACCCCGCCCCGGCGCTGGAGACGCTGATGCTGCACTTTTGCGGCGAAATCCGTTTGAACCACTGGTACCGCAGAGCCAGTGAATGGCACACCGAGCCGGTGATCAAGGCGATCTACACCCGGCTGAGCCAGGATGAAGCGCGCCACGGCGGCGCCTACCTGAAGTACATGAAGCGCGCCATTCAAAACGTCGGAATTGAAGCCAAAAGTGCCTTCGCCAAAGTGGGCGTGCTGATGGCCAGTGCCCGTCGCACCGCCCAAGCCTTGCACCCGACCAACCTGCACGTCAGCAAAGCCTTGTTCCCCAATGACACGATTCAAAGCCGCCTGCCCAACCCGCAGTGGCTGGAGCATTGGCTTGACCAGCAGATCAAGTTTGACGATGTCTGGGAGACCAAAGTGGTCGAGCGGATTCTGCACAACATGAGCCTGCTGCTGGAGCGCAGCTTTGCTACGGTCCAAGAGCTGAACAAGTACCGCAAAGAACTCGCGCGCGACCTGGCGGCCGCCGTCACCGGCCCCAGCCCGGCCGCAGCGGCATGAGCGCCGCGTATCCAGCGCCCGACTTGCTGGACAAAATTTGCCCGCGCCAGGACCTTGCCACGGCCTTGGCACGGCTGCCGCGTCCGTGGGTGTTTACCAATGGCGTTTTTGACGTGCTGCACCGCGGTCACGTACTGTACCTGGCGCAAGCGAGCGCCTTGGGCGCCAGCCTGATCGTGGCGCTGAATACCGACGCATCGGTGCGCCGTCTGGGCAAGGGCGAAGATCGCCCCCTCAACGCCCAAGACGACCGCGCGGTGGTCATGGCCGGCCAACAGGCCGTGAACGTGGTCACCTGGTTTGATGAAGACACGCCAGAGGCGCTGATTGCTGAAATCCGCCCCGACATATTGGTCAAGGGCGGGGACTACGACATGGCGCGTCTGCCTGAAACTGCGTTGGTGGAGTCCTGGGGCGGACACGCGCTGGCGCTGCCCTTCGTGTCGGGCTACTCCACCACTGCGCTACTGAAAAAAATCCGGGCGCAAGCGGGCTGAGCCTCAGGCCAAGGCGAAGCTCTCGGCACGGGCTTGGGCCCAGTGCCGGCGGTACAGCAGCGGCAGGTCGTCCAGGCTTTGGCCCAGCAGGCTGCCTACCGGAATCTCGTTCAACAAGGCCTGCGCCAAACTGGCCACCGTGTGGTCTCCCGTGCGGCGCACGATGTGGTGGGCATTAATCTGGTTGGGGTGTTGCACGCCCGCGGCCTGCACCAGCTCTAGCAGCGCATGCAGGGTCTGCTGGTGAAAGTGGTACACGCGCTCGGCCTTGTCCGGCACGACCAGCGCTTGCTGGCGCAGACTGTCTTGGGTGGCGACGCCTGTGGGGCAGTGGCCGGTGTGGCAGGTCTGGGCTTGCAGGCAGCCCAGCGCAAACATGAAGCCACGCGCACTGTTGCACCAGTCCGCACCCAAGGCCATGAGGCGGGCCACGTCAAAGGCGCTGATCACTTTGCCCGCGCAGCCAATTTTGATGCGATCGCGCAGTCCGGCGCCGCGCAGCGTGTTGTGCACCAACATCAGCCCTTCTTGCAGCGGAGAGCCGACATGGTCGATAAATTCGAGCGGTGCCGCGCCGGTCCCGCCCTCGGTCCCGTCCACCACGATGAAGTCCGGCGTTATGCCGGTTTGCAGCATCGCCTTGACCATGGAAAACCATTCCCAGGGGTGGCCAATGCAGAGCTTGAAGCCGGTCGGCTTGCCGCCCGAGAGTTCGCGCAGGCGGGCAATGAAATGCATCATTTCCACCGGGTTGCTGAAGGCGCTGTGGGCCGCCGGTGAGACGCAGTCGACGCCCATCGGAACGCCCCGCGCCTGGGCAATCTCGGCGGTCACCTTGGGGCCGGGAAGCACGCCGCCGTGGCCCGGTTTGGCGCCTTGGCTCAGCTTGATTTCAATCAGTTTCACCTGCGGATCGCAGGCGTTGGCCTTGAACTTTTCGGCGTTGAAGGTGCCGTCGTCATTGCGGCAGCCAAAGTAGCCCGAGGCCACTTCCCAGATCAAATCGCCGCCATGTTTGCGGTGGTGCACCGAGATCGAGCCTTCGCCGGTGTCATGGGCAAAGCCGCCACGCTTGGCCCCGGCATTCAGCGCCTGGATGGCGTTGGCACTGAGCGCGCCAAAGCTCATGGCAGAGATGTTGAACACGCTGGCGCTGTAGGGCTGCGCGGTGTCCGGCCCAATGGTGATGCGAAAGTCGTGGCTGGCCACGGTACTGGGCGCCACCGAGTGGGTCATCCACTCGTGGCCATTGGCATAGGCGTCCATTTGTGAGCCAAACGGGTGCTTGTCCGACTCCCCTTTGGCGCGTTGGTACACCAAGGAACGTTGTGCGCGGGAGAAGGGCGCCGCTTCGGTGTCGTTCTCAATGAAGTACTGGCGAATCTCGGGCCGAATGAATTCGAGCATGAAGCGCAGGTGCCCGATGACCGGGTAGTTCCGCAGAATCGAACGCTTGGATTGCAACAGGTCGTGCACCCCCACGCCGCTCAGATAACCCAGCACCAGCACCGGCAGAAAGTGACCTCCGTTTGCCCACAGCGCGGCACTGAACAAGAACCCCAGCACGCACAGCGTGAAGGCCAGGTAACGCATGGGGTACACAAAATGCAGCAGCTTCAACATGTTTTGTTCCTCTTTGTTATAGGGGGCTCGCAACTGCGGCCCCACTGAACCATACCATCGCCGCGAGCGTGAGCATCGTCAGCGCAATCAGTCCGTCCAGCACCCGCCAGGCCAGGGCTTGGGCAAACAGGGGCTGCAACAAGCGCGCGCCAAAGCCCAGCGCCGCAAACCATACGCCACTGGCCAACGCAGCACCCGTGCCAAACATCCATCGACCGCCCTCACCGCGCTGGTTGGCGACCGAACCCAGGAGCACCACGGTGTCCAGGTAGACGTGGGGGTTTAAAAAGGTAAAGGCAAAGCAACTTGCAAGCGCCGCACCCAGCGTCAAACCGGGCGTATCCGCCGCCTGCAAAGCGCCCGTGCCCGCCGCCCGCCGCGCCGCCAGCAGGCCATAGCCCAGCAGAAACAGCGCGCCGCCGATCCGGGTGAGCTCCAACAACATGGGGCTGTCTTGCACCAACGCCCCGGCCCCTGCAATGCCCGCAACAATCAGCAGGGCGTCCGATGCGGCGCAAAACAGCACGAGTGGCAACACATGCTCGCGCAAAATGCCTTGGCGCAGCACAAAGGCGTTTTGTGACCCGATCGCCACAATCAGCGCCAGGCTGGTGGCAAAGCCGGCCCAGAAGTCCACACTCATAGCTTGCCCGCTCGGGTGGAGTCAGCGGGCAGCAGCTCCAGCAGGCGGCGCAGGCTGTGGCGCAGCGTGGCCTGGCGCACCGCGGCGCGGTCGCCCGTAAAAAGTTGCTTCTCGGTGGTGACTTGTCCGGCCAGGTCCCACGCAAACCACACCGTACCCACCGGTTTGTCAGCGCTACCCCCGGCGGGGCCGGCCACGCCCGTCACCGCCAGCGCCACCTCTGCCTGTGAATGCTGCAAGGCGCCCTGGGCCATGGCCCGGGCCACCGGTTCACTCACTGCGCCATGCTCGGCGATGAGCGCAGCATTCACTCCCAGCATCTCGGTCTTGGCGGCGTTGGAATAGGTGACAAAACCGCGCTCGAACCAGGCGCTCGAACCGGCCAGATCGGTGCAGGCGGCGGCAACCAGGCCGCCGGTGCAACTCTCGGCCGTGGCGACCCTCCAGCCGCGGGCCAGCAATGCGGCGGCCAGTGCCTGAACGGAGCCTGCAGGGTCCCCTGCAGCGATCGCTATACGCGATGGACTGTCCGTCATCGGTCCCTCCGTCATCGGTCCCGCGGTCACCACGCCCGCCACAGCGCAATAACCAGGAGCGTGCAGCCCGCGGCCACCAGGTCGTCCAGCATGATGCCCCAGCCGGCCTTGGCCCAGGCCCATCGGTCGGTGCTGGGGTCCAGGCCGTGGTACAGGCGGTCGGCCCATCCCACGGGGCCGGGCTTGACGGCATCAAAAAATCGGAACAGGCCAAAAGCCACGCCCTGGCCGAGCAGCCCGGTGGGCATCACCAGCCACAAGATCAACCAGAACGCCACCGCCTCGTCCCAGACCACGCTGCCGGGGTCCAGCACGCCCATGTTGCGAGCGGTGACGGCGCAGACCGACCAGCCGATGGGCACCGACGCGCCAATCAGCAGGGCCCAGCGCAGGTCGTTCATCCAGGGCGAGAGCGCTAAAAAGAACACCCAGGCCCACAGCGTCCCGGCCGTGCCCGGCGCAAAACGGCTCAGGCCCGAGCCAAAACCCAGCGCCAGCAAATGGGCCGGGTGAGCCAGCATGAAGCGCAGCGTCGGCCGCGCACGAAAGCGGGTGCCCGAGGCGTTGGTGGGGTGGACGGTTTGGGCGTCTGTCATGCAGGGCGGGAGCCAGAGGCAGAGAAATGGTCAAACGATGCGCACGGTGGCGCTACGGTGCAGCCCAAGCCGTCGACGAGACGCAGGCCGGGTGCGGCTTGCATGGTACCAATGCGGGTCACGGGGGTGCCGCTGCGCGTGGCGGCCGCTTGGACCGCGGCGCGCTGGGTCGGGTCGGCGCAAAACACCAGCTCGTAGTCGTCGCCCCCGGCCAGTACGCACCGCAGCGCCAAGCCTTCGGGCTGTTGTGGGTCCAGCGCGGCGCCGACCTGCTGGTCAAATTGCGCGCCTCCACCGGGGAACCCCTGGCGTGCGGCCAAGAGCTGCAAAAGCCCTTCGGTGTCGACCTGGGCCCCCAAGCCTGAACGCTCCAAAATATGGCCGAGGTCGCCGGTCAGGCCGTCGCTGACATCGGCGCAGGCACTGGCAATATTGCGCAGCGCCAAGCCAAGGGCCACGCGCGGGCTGGGGCGCTCCAGCCGCTGACGTGCCTGCGCCAGCACCTCGGTGGGTAGCGTTACGCGGCCCTGCAGTGCTTGTAAGGCCAGCGCCGCATCGCCCAGGGTGCCGCTCACATAAACGTCGTCACCCGCCTGCGCGCCGCTGCGCAGCAAGGCGCTGGTCGGTAGCGGCGGCTTGCGCGCGGCCAGGCTCTGCGCAGGCACTTCACCCAACACGGTGATGCAAATGTTCAGCGGCCCCCGCGTCGTGTCGCCACCAATCAGCTCGCAGCCATGGGCGTCAGCGAGCGCCAGCAGCCCTTGCGCAAAGGGCTCCAACCATGCCGGGTTTGCCTCGGGTAAGGCAAGCGCCAGCGTAAAGGCCACAGGCCGCGCACCGCAGGCTGCCAGGTCACTCAGGTTGACGGCCAGGCATTTGTGTCCCAGGCCTTGCGGGTCGGTGTCCGCAAAAAAATGCCGACCGCTTACCAGCATGTCGGTCGAAATGGCCAGTTGCATGCCCGGCGCACTTTGTAGCAGCGCGCAGTCGTCGCCCACGCCCAGTACGGCCTGCGGCGTGGGCCAGATAAAAAACCGGCGGATCAGGTCAAACTCACCCACGGCGCAGTGCTCTACCTCAGTGCAGGGTGCGTTTGCCATTGGTGCCGCTGTTGCTCAAGGCATCGAGCACAAACATCGGGATGTCGACGTCAAACTTTTCACCGTCCTCGGCCACACAAAAAAAGCTGCCGTGCATGGTGCCCGTGGGCGTGCGCAAGCGCGTGCCGCTGGTGTATTCAAACGACTGTCCGGGCTGGAGCAAGGGCTGTTGCCCGACCACGCCCAGTCCTTTCACCTTTTCGGTGTGGCCGTTGGCGTCGTTGACATTCCAGGTGCGTGAAATCAGTTGGGCCGTCACGCTGCCGGTGTTGGTAATGGTGATGGTGTACGCAAACAGGTACAAGCCCTGCTCAGGCGACGATTGTTCTGGCAGGTACTGCGGGAACACTTCAACAGAAAACTGATAAGGGTGGGGTGGCTTGGACATGCTGCGATGCTACTGCCGAAAATCGGGTATGTTCAGGCGCTCATCACTAATCCCCTGGGCCTGACCCTGTTGCAGAAAGCGAAACCATGAACTACCGCATCGCCCCGTCCCTGCTGTCCGCTGATTTTGCCCGACTGGGTGAGGAGCTCAAAAATGTGATCGATGCAGGCGCCGACTGGATCCACTTCGATGTGATGGACAACCATTACGTGCCCAACCTGACCTTCGGCCCCATGATTTGTAGCGCCCTCAAGCCGCACTCCAAGACGGCGGCTGGCGTGGCCGTGCCGATTGACGTGCATCTGATGATCTCGCCGGTCGACGCGCTGGCCGCATCGTTTGCCGAGGCGGGCGCAGACCTGATCAGTTTCCACCCCGACGCCGCGGGTCATGTGCACCGCAGCATTCAGGCCATCAAAAGTAAAGGCGTCAAAGCCGGCTTGGTGTTCAACCCCGCCGAGCCCTTGGATGTACTGGACTGGGTCATTGATGACATCGACCTGGTGCTGATCATGAGCGTCAACCCGGGCTTTGGCGGCCAGAGCTTTATTGACTCGGCGCTGCGCAAGATTGAGGACGTGCGCCGCCGCATTGATGCCAGCGGTAAGGATATTCGCCTTGAGGTGGACGGCGGCATCAAGACCGACAACATCCGCCGCGTCGCCGACGCCGGCGCGGATACGTTTGTGGCCGGCAGTGCCATTTTCGGCAAGCCGGACTACAAGGCCGTGATCGGTCAGATGCGCCAGGCTCTGGCCTGAGGCGCCCAGCGCAGGAGCGTCGGTCCGTAGCCGCGCAGGGTTGCCTCCATGGAACATGACGTCTCCTTAATCTCCACCGTGGCCGCCGCCTTCGGCGTGGCCATGGTGCTCGGATTCTTGGCAGAGCGCGTCAAGATTCCATCGCTGGTGGGGTATTTGGTGGCCGGCATCCTGATCGGCCCCGCCACGCCGGGATTTGTGGCCGACGCGCAAATTGCCGCGCAGCTCTCCGAGATCGGCATCATGCTGCTCATGTTTGGCGTGGGCCTGCACTTTTCGCCGCAAGATCTTTGGTCGGTCAAGAAGATCGCCATTCCGGGCGCCTTGATTCAAATGGGCATCACCACCGCGGCCGGCCTGTGGGTGGGCTGGCTGTGGCACTGGTCGCTCGGCGGCGCCTTGATTTTGGGCTTGTCGCTGGCCTGCGCCAGCACGGTGGTGCTGCTCAAAGCCCTGGAGACCCGGGGCCAACTCGACACCATGAATGGCCGCATTGCCGTCGGCTGGCTGGTCGTGCAAGACCTGGTGACCGTACTGGCTTTGGTGTTGCTGCCGCCGTTGGCGGGTGTGCTGGGCGACGCAGCGCTGGCGCAGCCGGCTTCTCAGCCCCTGTGGACGACCTTGGGCAAAACCTTGCTCGAACTCTGCGCCTTTATTGCGCTCATGTTCATTGGGGGCAAGCGGGTACTGCCGTGGTTTTTGTGGCAAGTGGCCAAAACCGGCTCGCGTGAATTGTTTACGCTGGCCGTGATTGCGACCGCCATTGGCATTGCCTTTGGCGCGTCAAAGTTCTTCGGCGTGTCGATTGCGCTGGGGGCTTTTGTGGCGGGTGTGGTGATGCGTGAGTCGGAGTACAGCCACCGCGCCGCCGAAGAAACGCTGCCCTTGCGCGACGCGTTCTCGGTGCTCTTTTTTGTGTCGATTGGCATGGTCGTGAACCCGCACATTCTGGTTGACCATCCCTTCAAACTGCTGGTGGTGGTCTTGATTGCCATTTTTGGCAACCTGATTGCGTCACTGCTGGTGGTGCTGTTGTTGAAATACCCCTTGAACACGGCGCTCTCGATTGCGGTCAGCCTGGGGCAGATTGGCGAGTTCTCTATTATTTTGGCGGGCCTAGGCCTCAGCTTGGGACTGCTGCACAGCGATGGCGTCAGCCTGATTTTGGCGGCGGTCTTGATCTCGATCTCGCTCAACTCCTTTTTGTTTGCGGCCATTGAGCCGGTGCGCCGATGGGTACTGGGCCGGTCCGCGGTGGCGCGCCGTCTGGAGCTGCGCCAAGACCCATTTGCCGAGCTGCCCCTGTCCACCGATCGCAAGTTTTTGGAGGGCCAGGTGGTGCTGGTGGGCTATGGCCGGGTGGGTCGGCGCATTGCCGAGTTCATGGACGCGCGCAGCATTCCTTACGTGGTGGTGGAGCAAAACCGCGAAGTGGTGGAGGGCTTGCGCAAGGCCGGGCGCGCAGCGGTGTCAGGCAGCGCGTCTGAGCCCGAGGTGCTGATTCAGGCGCACATTGCCCAGGCCGCCATGCTGGTGGTGGCCACGCCCGACACCCTGCATTTCCGGCACATGGCCGACACTGCACGTACGCTCAACCCCGATATCGAAATCCTGTTGCGCTCGCACAGCGAAGACGACACGGTGCTGCTGACCAAAGAAGGCATTGGCCTGGTGTTCTTTGGTGAAGAAGAACTCGCCAAAGGCATGTCGGCCCATGTGGGGAGCCGGTTTTCGGCGTGAGGTCGGGGGCGCCAACGCCACGCGATTGCCGCATCAAGCGTCCAGCAAATGCCCCGTCTTGACGAAAATCAGGCAGCCTTCGCGGCTAAAGGGCTGGTGCTGGCTTAGGTGCGGGCTGCGGATCCAGCAGCCCTGCGGGTAGCGCCCGTGTTCGTCTTCAAAGACGCCTTCGACCACAAAAATTTCTTCGCCACCGTAATGGCGATGCGGGTTGAAAAACGTGCCCGGCGCCCAGCGCACCAGCGCGGTGTGGTGGGTGCCAAATTCTGAAAGTGGCAGTACCGTCAGACCGGCCACCATGCCTTGGCGCCAGCGCGCCTGCCGCGTGTCCACGACCACCCGCTCACTGTCGTGCGGCTGCAGATGGCGCAGTTTGACGAGCAGGGTGCAACCGCTCACTGAAAAAGGTGCGTGGCTGGAGCCCGGCGGGTTCTTGAGGTAGCTGCCCGGCCCGTAGTCGCCTGTCTCGTCGCTGAAGGTGCCCTCCAGCACCAAAATTTCTTCCCCTAGTTCGTGCACATGGGTGGTGAACCGAGCGCCAGGGGCGTAGCGCACGATGCTGGTGGCGCGCGCCACCTCGCCCCCGTCGCGCGCCAGCAGGCGCCGCTGGACCTGGGCTTGCGGCGAGTCCGCCCAGGACAGTTGCCGGCTGTCGACCACACAGCGCAGGGTCTCATCGGCATGGATTTGAACGGCATTCACGGCAGCAGCCCCCAAGCTGCGGTCAGGCAACTCCCGCAGGCCACCAAGGTCAGGCGCAAGCGCATGGGCAGCCAGCCCTGCAACTGGTGTCGCGGGTACAGGCGCCGGTCCACGCCGAAGCACAGCAGCAGCAAGGCCGTCAGCAGCAGCAATCCCCAGGGCGTCGGCAGTAGCAAGGCCGTCCACGCCACCAGACTGGGCGCCACGCCCCACAGGTACGCAAGGGGCTCGGGCGCGCCGTCCCGCATCGCCAGGCCCCAGTGGATGGCACCCAAAAAGCTGGCGATCGTGGCGCCATACGCCAGCAGCGCGAAACCGTAAAAGGCCTGTCCCTCGCCCGGGTTCCAACCAGCGGCAAGCGCGAGCAGCGCAAAGGGCAGCAAGCCGCCATAGCCCAGCGCCGCCACCAGGCGTGAGGGCGCTGGGCTATGGCCCGGTTCAGTAGGTGGATCGATCTGCGAAGGGTCTGGCATGGTCGTATTCTTGGGTCGAGGTGCAAGGCCAATCCCCACCAATGGCCGGGGTGGGGCTGCCTGTGGCAGTATCGGACATTGGCTGGGATTACCGCAACGGATTTTGCCGCTTCCCGCTTCGCGGCGATGCTCGCCGCACGCATGACCGCCCGCCCGCGGCGACTATTTATGACTGTTTTGAACGTATTAGGCACCCCACTGCAGGCCTGCTCTTTTGACCCGCTCACCGGGTTTTTTCGTGACGGATGCTGCAACACCGACGCCGACGATCACGGCACCCACGTGGTGTGCGCCCGCGTTACGGCCGAGTTCTTGGCCTATTCTCGCCAGCGCGGCAACGACTTGTCCACGCCCCGCCCGGAATTTCGGTTTGTCGGCCTGCAACCGGGCGACCGCTGGTGCCTGTGTGCGCTGCGCTGGAAAGAAGCCCTGTCGGCGGGTGTTGCACCGCCGGTGCAGCTCGAAGCCACCCACGCCAAAGCCCTGGAGATCGTGACCCTCGCGCAACTGCAGGCCCACGCCTTACCCACGCCCCACGCGCCCGCATGAACCCGCTGCACCCCAAAAAGCTGCTCCTGAGCAAATGGACTGCCGTGGCGCCGGTGGCCAAGAACAAGCATTTTTTGGTGTCTAAGGTCATCGCCCACGAGCCGCCATTGGAGGGTGTCGAGGCGGTGGAGCTCGAAGCCGTGTTTTCCAAGACCGTGATTCGCATGGATTGGCGCTTGCTGCGCGATCCCGCGGTTTGGCGCCGGGGCTGGGTCTAGCGCTGGGCCAGCGCTTTTTTGACGTCTGAGACGATGGCGTTGCCATCAGGGGAGGTCATGCTGGAGTAGCTGTCGATCAGCTTGCCGTCGCGCCCCACCAGGTACTTGTAGAAATTCCAGCGGGGGGCGCCGCCGCCCGCCTTGGCCAGTTCCTGGAACAGGGGGTTGGCATTTTTGCCGGTGACCACCGATTTTTCGAACATTGGAAACTTGACGCCGTAGGTGTTGAAGCAAAAGTCGGCAATATCCTTGCCTTTGCCGGGTTCCTGCTGACCAAAGTCATTGGACGGGAAACCGAGCACCACCAAACCCTGTGCGCTGTACGTGGCGTACAGTTTTTCGAGGCCTTCGTATTGTGGGGTAAAGCCGCAATAACTGGCGGTATTCACCACCAGCAACACCTTGCCAGCGTACTGGCAGAGGTTTTGGGGCGCGTCGTCTTGCAGCCGATTGAAGGTTTTTTGCAGCAGTGCGGGGCAGGCTGCCGGCGCGGACTCGGCGGCCACCGCCTGCGTTGGCCCCGCCCACAATGCCATGAGCATCGCGCCCAGGACGGTCAGTCGAAGCAGCAAGTCAGTCACAGGGTGCGTGAAAGGGTGAAATGCAGTCTGAGCCGGGCTTGCTTGCGCCACCGCTTAGGCCATGAACACCGCAATAAAAGCCAACAAGAACATCAGCACCGCACCGGCGACCGGCAAAACGATCGGCATCATGGGCACAATTTCTTCGACCACGTCATGGGCGTCGTCGTGGGGGGCTGCGTGGGGAGCGGACATGGGATTTCTTTCAAAAAACAGGGAGCGCGCAGACCTGGCGCGCGAAGAATCTGATTTTACCCACAAGGCCGAGAAATGCCCACTTAGGGGGCAAATGCGGGGTGGTGGATGCGCTGGGAGCGCTAAAAAAGCCTTCTTTTTGTATCTTTTTGTAAATTTTCACCCGATCTGTCAACCGGGCTTCCGGCTGGTGCGTGATAGGTGGGCGTACGCAACATCAACCTTTTGCCTCGCAATATCACCATGACGTTTATGCAAAAAACACCGATCGAGATGCCCGAGAAGGGCACTTACAAGTGGCAGTTGTTCAGTTATTGGTCGGACGAGTACCGGCAGACACGCGCTGACCATTCGGCTTATATCGCCCTGAATTTTGCCGGCGCTCTGGACGTTTGCCGTACCAAACTGCAGACCTTGATGCAGCACCACCGCCAGCACGCGACCGATGCAAACTGTGGCGAGCGCCACCACCGCGCAATGCAGCGCCTGCAAAACACCCTGAGCGGCGCCGCCATGGCCTACGAAAGCAGCTTCCAGCGCCATTGATAGTGAGGTGTCCGACCCGCGCAAATCGGCCCTCCTCCCTCCCCTCAGGCGCTCAGCGCCACCACCCGAAGCACTTCCTGCGCATAAGCTTCGAGCTTTTTGACCCCCATGCCGCTGATTCCCTGTAAATCCTCCAGGGAATGCGGTGCGCGTTGGGCAATGGCGGCCAGCGTGGCGTCGTGAAAAATCACATAAGCGGGCAAATTGTGTTCCCGCGCCACTTCGGCGCGCCAGGCCTTGAGCTCGGCGTAACGCTGGAGCGCCAGACCATCGAGTTCGATGGGCGCTTTGACGCTGCGGTGCCCGCCTGAGGCGCCGCCTTTGTGCAATTTGGGCGCTTTAGGCAGCGAGACCGATTCCCGCAGGCGGACCTGAACCTCGCCTTTGAGCACGGCGCGCGACTGCTCGGTGAGCACCAGCGTGTTGAAGGCTTGCACATCCACCATCACCGCACCCATGGCCAGCAACTGGCGCAGCACGCCGCGCAACTGCAGCTCGGTTAACTGCGCCCCCACGCCGAAGGTGCTCAGACGTTCGTGGCCGTGTTGGGCGACTTTTTCGGTCTTTTTGCCACGCACGATGTCCATCAAATGGCCCGCGCCAAAGCTGATGCCGCTGAGCTTGTGGATGCGGTACATGGTGGAGAGCAGCATCTGCGCGGCCTGGGTTCCGTCCCACACGGCGGGCGGATGCAGGCAGTTGTCGCAGTTACCGCAGGGCTGGCTGGCTTCACCAAAATAGGCCAGCAAGCGGGTGCGCCGGCAGTCTATTGCCTCGGCCAAGCCCAGCAGCGCCTCCAACTTGCCGCGCATGGCCTGCTTGAATTCTTCTTCGGCCGGGCCCTCGTCAATCATGCGGCGCTGGTTGACCACGTCGTTCAGGCCGTAGCACATCCAGGCGTCGGCGCTCAGGCCGTCGCGGCCGGCGCGTCCGGTCTCCTGGTAGTAGCCCTCAATGTTCTTGGGCATGTCCAAGTGCGCGACAAAACGTACGTCGGGCTTGTCGATGCCCATACCGAAGGCGATCGTGGCGACCATCACCACGCCGTCTTCGCGCAAGAAGCGGTCTTGGTGGGCTTGTCGAACTTTGCTGTCGAGTCCGGCGTGGTACGGCAGCGCGTCGATGCCGGCCTCGCACAGCGTTTGGGCGATGTCCTCGACCTTTTTGCGGGACTGGCAGTACACGATGCCCGCGTCGTCCGGGTGCTCGCGCTCCATAAAGCGCAGCAATTGCGCGGTGGCCTCGCGCTTCTCGACAATGGTGTAACGGATATTGGGGCGATCAAAACTGCTCACAAAGGCGCGCGCGTCCTGCAACTGCAAGCGCTCCAGAATGTCGGCGCGTGTCAGGTCATCGGCCGTGGCGGTCAAGGCCATCCGCGGCACGCCCGGATACCGCTCATGCAAAACGGTGAGTGCCCGGTATTCGGGGCGGAAGTCGTGTCCCCACTGGCTCACGCAATGGGCCTCGTCAATGGCAAAGAGGCTGAGCTGGCCACGGTCAAACAGGGCATCGAGCTGGGCCAGAAAGCGGGGGGTGGTCACCCGTTCGGGCGCGGCATACAAGAGCGTCATGTCGCCGCGCAGCATGCGCTGTTCGACCTGGTGAGCCTCTTCGCCGGACAGCGTTGAGTTCAAGAATGCGGCATTGACGCCCGCTTCATGCAATGCGCCCACCTGGTCATGCATCAAGGCAATCAGGGGGGAAATGACGATGCTGACGCCCTGCCCGGCGCGGTGACGGGCGATGGCCGGGATCTGGTAGCACAGTGATTTGCCGCCGCCGGTGGGCATCAGCACCAGGGCGTCGCCACCACCGCCTACATGGTCAATGATGTCTTGTTGCGGGCCACGAAACCGGTCATAGCCGAATATTTCATGCAGGATGTGGGAATAGGACACTGAATAAGACGCTGGGGACAGGGAAAGCATTGGCAAAAGGGGTGCGCCGCTCGGTGCCTCAGCTCAGGTCGCCACGGTTTGCCTGGAGGGGGAACAGTGATGGACGGTTAACCGGCGCGCGCGGGGCCCTATTGTCCAGCTTAAGTCCCGCTTAAATCCCACCCTTCTAGGCGTTTTTTAGCGCCCGACGGTATTGCATGGCTTCGGCCACATGCGTCAGGGTGGTGGCCTCCGACACTGCCAGGTCGGCAATCGTGCGGGCGATCTTGAGGGTGCGATGGGTGCCACGCGCCGACCAGCCCAGTTGGGTGGCCGCGCTTTGAAGAAACTTCGCGGCCGAGGGTTCGAGTCGTACGTGCAGGTCGATATCGCCGCCGGACAAGGCCTGGTTGGTTTTGCCCTGGCGCGCGTAGGCGAAGTCACGAGCCCCGGTGCAGCGGGCCCGAATGCTGCCGGTCGATTCTCCGGCGGGTGCGCCCAAGAGTTCGTGCGCGGGCAGGGCCGGCACTTCAATATGCAGGTCGATACGGTCCATCAGCGGGCCGCTCAGTTTTCCCTGGTAGCGGCTGACCTGGTCGGGGGTACAGCGGCAGATGCGGGTGGTGGCACCCAAATAGCCGCACGGGCAGGGATTCATGGCCGCAATCAGTTGGAAGCGCGCCGGGAACTCGGCCCGGCGCGCCGCCCGAGAGATGGTGATGGTGCCGGTCTCCAGCGGTTCGCGCAGCGCTTCAAGCGCACTGCGCGGGAACTCTGGCAATTCATCCAGAAACAGCACGCCATGGTGTGCCAGTGATATTTCGCCCGGGCGTGGCGGCGAGCCTCCGCCCACCAGCGCCACGGCACTGGCTGAATGGTGCGGGTGGGCGGTGGGGCGCAAGCCCCAGCGGCGGATGTCAAAGCGTCCGCTGAGGCTGCCAATCGCGGCACTTTGCAGCGCTTCGTCGGTGGACATGGGCGGCAGCAGGCCGGCAAAACGCTGCGCCAGCATGGACTTGCCCGAGCCCGGCGGGCCCACCAGCAGCATGCTGTGGCCTCCGGCGGCGGCGATTTCTAACGCCCGCTTGGCGCCAATTTGCCCTTTGACATCGGCCAGGTCGGCCAGCGCATCGCCTTGACCCACCGGGACCGGGCAGACCCGCACCCAACCTTCTTCATTCGGGGAGCTTTCGGGGGCAGCGATCGCCCCTTGCGGCGCAAACTGGCGCACCACATCCAGCAAATGGACCGCCCGGTAGACCTGCGCACCGGGCACCAGCGCCGCTTCTTCGGCACTCCCGGGTGGCAAAACCAGCCGGGTGGTCACTTGCGCCATGTGCAAGGCCAGCGCCATGGCCAGTGCGCCCCGCACCGGGCGCAGTGCACCCGACAGCGATAACTCCCCCGCAAACTCGTAATCGGACAGGCGGGCGCCGTCGAGCTGGCCGCTGGCCGCCAAAATGCCGAGGGCAATGGGCAGGTCGAGTCGGCCGGAGTCTTTGGGCAAGTCGGCCGGGGCCAGGTTGACGGTGATGCGCTTGTTGTGCGGGAACTCCAGGCCGGAGTTCTGAATGGCGCAACGCACCCGCTCGCGCGCCTCTTTCACCTCCACATCGGCCAAGCCTACCAGCGTAAAGCTGGGCAGGCCGTTGGCCATATGCACCTCGACGGTGACCTTCAGGGCGTCGAGCCCTAGCAACACGCGGCTCTGAACCAAGGACAAACCCATGATGAAACTCCCTGAAACGGTGCATGGACGAAGGTCCCGCTCACCGTCGCCGCACTTATTTTGTGCAAACTGTTTATTTATACAGCCACGATAACGCAAATCGTGCGGCTTGAACAGGGGCTTGGCGCTCTGAAAGGCGCTTTTTGGTGTCGCAGTTGGCACGGCATCTGCTAACACCGTTTATCTCCCACATCCGTGGGGAGGCAGCGCAGTGTTGTGGTGTGCCTGCTAATCACTCTTTTGAAGCTGAGGTGAACACATGAAGTTAGTTACCGCCATCATTAAACCGTTCAAGCTAGACGAGGTGCGTGAAGCCTTGTCGGGCATTGGCGTCCAAGGTATCACGGTCACCGAAGTCAAAGGCTTTGGTCGCCAAAAAGGCCATACCGAGCTGTACCGGGGTGCCGAATACGTGGTCGATTTCTTGCCCAAGGTCAAGATTGAAGCGGCCATTGACTCCGCGCTGCTGGACCGCGTGATTGAAGCCATCGAAGGCGCTGCCCGCACCGGCAAGATCGGCGACGGCAAGATTTTCGTGTACGACTTGGAGCAAGTCGTGCGTATCCGTACGGGTGAAACCGGCAAAGAAGCGCTGTAAAGCCCCGCACAGAAAGGAATTCATGATGAAAAAACTACTCCTCTCCCTCGCGCTTGGTCTGGGACTGCTGACCGCAGGCAGCTTCGCGCTGGCCCAAACTGAGGCTCCCGCTGCGGCGGCCTCTGAAGCCAAGGCGGCGGCTCCGGCTGCTGCCGCTGCCGCCGCACCTGCGGCGGCCGAAGCAGCATCAGCGGCCGAAGCCGCCGCTCCCGCCGCAGTGCCAAATAAAGGCGACACCGCCTGGATGATGGTCTCGACCCTGTTGGTAATTTTGATGACTGTTCCTGGCTTGGCCCTGTTCTATGGCGGCCTGGTGCGCAGCAAGAACATGCTGTCGGTGCTGATGCAGGTGATGGTGACCTTCTCGCTGATCGTGGTGCTGTGGTTCATTTATGGCTACAGTCTCGCGTTCACCGAAGGCGGCGCCTTCTTCGGCGGCTGGGACCGACTGTTCATGAAGGGCATCTGGGACAACGCGGCCGGCACTTTTGCCAACGCAGCTACCTTTAGCAAGGGCGTGGTCATTCCTGAGATCGTGTTTGCTGCCTTCCAAGCGACCTTTGCCGGTATCACGGGTGCACTGATCGTGGGCGCCTTTGCCGAACGCATGAAGTTCTCTGCCGTCCTGGCTTTCATGGTGCTGTGGTTCACCTTCAGCTACGCCCCGATCGCCCACATGGTCTGGTTCTGGATGGGACCGGACGCTTACACCGGCAAAGAAGTAGTGGACGCCATGAACGCCAAAGCCGGCTACCTGTGGCAGAGTGGCGCGCTGGACTTTGCCGGCGGTACCGTGGTTCATATCAACGCCGCTGTGGCGGGTCTGGTCGGCGCCTACATGGTGGGCAAGCGCATCGGTTATGGCAAAGAGGCGATGGCGCCTCACAGCCTGACGTTGACGATGGTGGGTGCATCCTTGCTGTGGGTGGGCTGGTTTGGTTTCAACGCCGGCTCCGCGCTCGAAGCCAACGGTTTCGCGGCACTGGCCTTTATCAACACCTTTGGTGCAACGGCCGCGGCAGTGCTGGCCTGGTGCGTCGGTGAGACGCTGATGCGCGGCAAAGCTTCGATGCTGGGTGCAGCGTCTGGCGCGGTGGCCGGTCTGGTGGCCATTACGCCGGCTGCCGGCAACGTGGGTATCGGCGGCGCGCTGGTGATTGGTTTCCTGTCGGGCTTTGCCGGACTGTGGGGCGTCAATGGCCTGAAGAAACTGCTCGGTGCGGACGATACGCTGGACGTCTTTGGCGTGCACGGTGTCTGCGGCATCCTGGGCGCGATCCTGACCGGTGTGTTCAATTCGCCCGCCTTGGGTGGCCCTGGCTACGTTGCGGACTGGACGACGGCTGCTATGGTGACCTCTGCCGATTACTCAATCGCCGCCCAAGTCTGGATCCAAACCAAGGCCGTGCTGACCACGGTGGTCTGGTCCGGCGTGGTGTCGATCGTGGCCTTCAAGTTGGTGGACATGGTCATCGGCCTGCGCGTCAGCGAAGAAGACGAGCGCGAAGGTCTGGACATCACCTCGCACGGCGAGACGGCTTACAACCGTTAATTCGGTTCCGGCATCCAGGGGCTGAGCCCCTGTGCACTGCGCCTGGCACAACTTCGGTTCTGCCAGGCGTTGTTGTTTGTGGGCCTCCAGCGGGCGTCACAATGTGCACCGGAAAGCTCATTTTTTGTCCTAGGCCCCAATTGCCCCTCGCACCATGATCCACCACCCTGACTGGACGACCCTGCACCCCACGCCCTACGAATTAGGGGAGTCCCCTTTTTGGCACCCGCAAGAGCAAATGCTTTACTGGGTGGACATCCCGGGCAAAAAGGTCCTGCGGGCCCAAGCCGACGGCAGCGCGCTGGAGGCCTGGGACATGCCGACCGAACCCGGGTGCATCGCACCCGCCCACTCGGGTGGCGTGGTGCTGGCGCTGCGCCATGGCGTGTTTCGCGCCCGCCGTTGGGGCGGCGCCCTGGAGGCTGTGGCTGTGCTGCCCTACGACACCGCCACGGTGCGCGCCAACGATGGCAAGTGTGACGCGTTAGGGCGTTTTTGGGTGGGCACCATTGACGAACCGAAGGCCCGCCGTGCGGCCGCGCTGTTCAGCATCGATGCCCGCGCAGCGGAAGGCGTGGTGGTCCGGCAACAGGCCTCGGATGCCTTGACCGGTAACGGCGTTGCATGGGCGCCGGACAACCGTCGGGTGTACTGGGCCGACACGCCCAACCACATCGTCCACGCCTGGGACTATGCACTGGACACCAACGTACTCAGTGGCCACCGCATCCATCTGCAATTTGCTGCGAAACCGTCGGGTTGGAGCTTCGAGGATGCGAGTTACCAAGGCCGACCGGACGGCGCGGCGGTTGACGTGCAGGGTAACTATTGGGTTTCCATGTTCGAGGGCGCGCGTCTTTGCCAGTTTGCCCCCGACGGCACGCTCTTGGCGCAATACGCTACGCCCGCGCAGTGTCCGACCATGCCCTGCTTTGGCGGCCCGGACCTGAAGACGCTGTTTGTCACCACGGCACGCCATGGCCGCAGTGCGGCCGAGTTGGCGCATTATCCGCAATCGGGTTGTGTGTTTTCCATGCCGGTGGACGTGCCGGGGCTGCCGGTGAATTTTTTCTCAGGCGCTTGAGCCCGCGGCTTTGCCGACCTTAGGCCAGGCGCTGGCGCGCACGTTCCAGCGCTTGCGGGGTGTCGACATCGTGCACGCAGCCCTCGTCATCGACCGGTAGCAGGTGCGCGCCGAAGCGCTGCACCACCGCGCGAGCGCCCTGGTCGCCTTTCAGGGCGAGGAGCGCCTCCCGACAAGTCGCGGCAAAACCCACCGGGTGACCTCGCTCGTCCTGCCAGGTGGGCACCACCACCGCCTGGCTTTGCAGCGCCCGCGCAACCGCCAGCAACGTGCCGGGCTGGATCAGGGGCAAATCGGCGGGTAGCACCAACCAAGCCTGCGCCTGGGGTGTCGCGGCGACGCCGCAGGCAATGCTGTCGCCCATACCCGGCAGCGTCAGGTGTGCGGTATGGCTGCGCTCCACCACGTGCCAGGGCAAGCCGCTGCGCTGCACGGCGGCCAGCACCCAGTCGCGCACGGGCCGCCCGTGCAGGGGAGCCTCCAATTTGTCGACTCCGCCACTGGCCGCGCGAAAGCGCTCACTGCGACCAGCGGCCAGTACGATGACAGTGGGGGCGAACGTCATAGGTCAGATATTGTGTGGCAAGGCCCGGCCCCGCCACCAAGTTTTCAACCAGACGGCGTTCAAAAAATTCACGGAGGGCGCCGATCGTCCCATTTACCATTCAAGCTATGCCCGTTCACTCCCACGCGCTTGACGCGATCATTGACCAAATTCGCCAAGCACGTCGCGCCGCCCAACCTTTGCGGGTGCGCGGGGGCGGCAGCAAAGACTTCTTTGGTGGCTGCCTGCGTGGAGAGTTTCTGGAAACCGGCGGCCTGACCGGCATCGTCAGTTACGAGCCTTCGGAATTGGTGGTTACGGTCCGCGCTGGCACGACCTTGGCCGAACTTGAGGCCACGTTGCTGGAGAAAAACCAGTGCCTGCCCTTTGAGCCGCCGCATTTTGGGGAGGGCCAGGGCACCGTCGGCGGGATGGTGGCTGCAGGGTGGAGCGGGCCCGCGCGCGCTAGCGCAGGCGCAGTCAAGGACTACGTGCTGGGCGCGCGTTTTGTCAACGGTCGTGGCGAGCACCTGACTTTTGGGGGTCAGGTCATGAAAAACGTGGCCGGCTACGACGTCAGCCGGCTGATGGCCGGAAGCTGGGGCACTTTGGGGGTGATCACCGAGGTGTCGCTCAAGGTCTTGTCCTTTGCCCCGTGCGAGGCCACTCTGGCGTGCGACCTGGCCCAGGCCCCGGCACTCGACCTGTTGCAGCGCTGGGGTTCCCAGCCCTTGCCTCTGAACGCCAGCCGCTGGATGCATGACGACGCCGGCGCCGGCCTGTCCGGCGGTCGCGGCGGCACGCTATTTGTCCGCCTGCGCGGTGCGGTGGCGGCCGTCAATGCGGCACTGCCGCGCCTGCGCGCCGACGTGCAGGCGCTGGGCGGTGACGCCGTGGTGATCGACAACGCGCAGGCGGGCCGTGATTGGGCAGCGGCGCGCGATCAGCGATTGCCATTTTTCAATGCAAGCACCGCACCGGACCTGTGCCTTTGGCGGCTGTCGGTAGCCCAGACCACCCCCGCCCTCGATCTGCCGTATGCGCCCCTGATTGAATGGCATGGCGGCCAGCGGTGGATATGGGCCCCGGCGTCAGCGGCCGCCCAACTGCATACGCTTGCGCAGCGTTCCGGTGGCCACGCCACCTTGTTTCGGCGTCCTGGCGGCGCGTTGGCTGACATCGACGCCGGTGCGCCGGTTTTTGCCGCCCACGACGCCGCACAGGCCCGCATCCAAAGCGCCTTGCAGCACCAATTTGACCCGGACGGCGTGTTTGACACGCGCCGCCTGAATTCCGTGGTTTAAGTCTCGACACCCGCCATGCAAACCACGCTCTCCCCCGAATACCAAAACACCGCTGACGGCCAGGCCGCAGAAGCTATCGTGCGCAACTGCGTGCACTGTGGTTTTTGTACCGCCACCTGCCCCACCTACCAGCTCTTGGGCGATGAACTGGACGGCCCGCGTGGGCGCATCTACCTGATCAAACAAGTGCTCGAAGGCGCTGAGCCCACGCGCAAAACCCAGCAGCACCTGGACCGCTGCCTGACCTGCCGCAACTGCGAGTCCACCTGCCCCAGCGGCGTCGAATATGGTCACTTGATTGACCTGGGCCGTAAGCTGGTGGACGCCAAGGTCGAGCGCCCCCTGCCCGAGCGGGTGCTGCGCTGGGCACTGAAAGAAGGTCTGCCTTCGCCCTTGTTTGGTCCCGCCATGAAATTGGGGCAGGCCATGCGGGGCGTGCTGCCGCCGTCGCTGCGAGCCAAGGTGCCCGCCCCACAAGATGCCGGTACGACGCCCGTGGCTGTGCACACGCGCAAGGTGCTGATGTTGGCCGGTTGTGTGCAGCCAGCCATGTCGCCCAACATCAACAGCGCGACCGCGCGGGTGCTGGACGCGGCGGGCATCCAGACGGTGGTGGCACCCAAGGCGGGCTGTTGCGGCGCGGTCAAATTCCATTTGAACGACCAGGACGCAGCCAAGGCGGCTATGCGGGCCAACATTGACGCCTGGTGGCCGCACATTGCGCCTGCGCAGGGCGCCGGCGTCGAGGCGATTGTGATGAACGCGTCGGGCTGTGGGGTGATGGTCAAGGACTACGGACACGTGCTCCACGATGACCCGGTGTATGTCGATAAAGCCCGACGGGTGAGCGAC
>Ga0214921_10000372_pt1 | contig 85331 bp, 100 predicted proteins | sample LL1505_MetaG_FD_177992 | JGI IMG/M metagenome (GOLD analysis project Ga0214921, IMG submission 177992) | Freshwater microbial communities from Lake Lanier, Atlanta, Georgia, United States - LL-1505 | ecosystem: Environmental > Aquatic > Freshwater > Lake | place: USA: Georgia | collected... | reverse complement strand
CCACTCGGCCAAGTAGGTCATCTCGGGAATGCCAATATTCATCACGATCAGCATCGGAAAGGCCACTGCCCACATTAACACGAATATTACGATCATTGTCTACTCCTTCGCATATTATAGCACCCAGGCGGCCTGAATTACGACCAGTGCCTTCTTCAAATCCTACAATATTTAAGTCCACGGTCATCACGGGTTTCCATTTCATCCAGAAACTGCTTCGTTTACACTCGTAGGGTGCATCTATCGATTTGATCATGATACCTTCAAAGCCTTGGGCCACGGCATCCTCGGCAAATCTGCGCATGACATCTTGTCCTTCTGCGGTGCTGAGATCCACATCCATGCCTGGCATGATTCTAAGATTTGTTTCAGCTTCGATCTCCTGTCGGTTTATCTCCAACATCAAAGTGCGTTTATGTTGTTGAGCATTCCAAAATCCACGCTCAAAGTCTGCCAAAGGAATCACATCAAACACATAGTAAGTCATGTCCTTGGTCTTCACATCACTCTTGCGTTGCGCCTGTTTCATCAAGGCCTGAAAACTTTCGCCCACGATTTCACCATCCAACACAAATGGTCCTTTGGTTTCCAGGCTTATTCGATGTTTGATTCGATTAAGTTGTTCTTGTATGTCAGGAAAATTTTCAAAGATCTTGCCGTTGCGACTGTACAATGTCACACGGTTCTTGGTGCATAACGCCAGCACACGCACACCATCCAGTTTACATTCAATGCGTTTAATGCCCTTCATCTTGTTGGCGTGATCGTTGCTGTCTGTGGCCAACTGGCAGGTGAATACTGGAATTTTCCATTCGGTCTTGCCCAGGATCTTGTTGAGTGTCTTTTCTGAAATGCCACAGCGTAGATCTTTGATGATGACTCGTCGACATAGTCCGTTCCACTCTTCGCTGTCAAACTGCTCGCTCATGGCCAGGATGGCGTCACGTGCATCATGTCCTGTGACGCTTCGAGTTCTTAAACTTTCTAATAAACCCCAGAAGGCTGGCCAGGGATTAGCACGCCCTGTCAGGCCATCAGTCTCTGGCACTTGACGCACACCAAACACATGGAAGGGGTTGTAGGCTTCATAGCAGTTGAACAAGAAACATTGAGCATTGGCGCTGCCTAACTTGGCCGCCATGAGTGCTTTTTCAATTACTTTTTCTTTGTGTATTCTGCTGTCTGAGCTTTCGAGATCGCGGATCCAGTCTGCGGCCAATTTGAGTCCTTGGAATTTGACATCTTGCATGTCTAACATTATTTACTCTGCTCCAGTTGGTGTTTATACTCGCGCTTTAACCAATACTTGTACATGCGGAAATAGGTTGCTGCATCACAGGTGGGAAAGCCATAAGCGTTGGCTTCGTCCTTATGATCCATATACATGCGTTGCAACCATAATTTGAAAGGGGTCAGATCGCGTTTCATTTCCGCTCCATGATACGTCGGATTGCGGCCGTGGCTTCAGGAAAACCCTGGCGCTCGCGACTGCTGACCACGGCTTCAATCAGTTCCATCTGTGTTTCGTGCAAGCCACCCACAAAGGTCATGATCTGATCTCGGGTCAAGGTCATTTTGATATTTCCCAAGATCTGGCGTTTGCGATTGGCACTGGGCCGTTCTTCATAATCATCTTCAAACACGGTTCTTCTCCTGTTCAATTTGTTTCAGCAGGTCAGCAATAAATCTCTTGGCCAGTTCGCTCCAGATAGCACTGTCTATGATATGGAATCCAGCTTGTCTGGCAATCTCGCGAATCTGCTGTTCGGTCATACCAAATCTTCATCACATTCACGGGCAAAGATACGGGCCACATCTTCCTGGGTCACGTAGTCTTTGAAATAGATGTAGGTTTCCGCCTGGGTGCGACCACGTGCCTGCCACTCCATGATTTGGATTTCGATGTCTTTGTAGAATCCCATTATTGTGCCTCCCCAGCATAGCGACTGTGCATCCGACCAAGAAACTCTGCATCGGCGTCGGCGCACCATTCAGCGTACTCTCTTGGGTCGATCACTTCGGGTTCATCGTCAATGACCCAACCGGCCTCACGCAATTCTGCACGACCCGATTCGGTCTTCTTCATGGCATCCAATGCGTCATGGATACCGTTGATCTGTGCTACCAAGTAACCACGATCACGCCACTGCTCAGGTGTGGCACCACGTGGACGCCACCCGTAAAAATCCTTGTGAAAGTCGCTGTAGTAGCTCTGTAATTCATCTACTGATAAATCTGCAAAATCGCTGTGTGCCATACTATGCTCCTTTATTGTTTATAATACTATTATAACAAATGGGCCTTTTTTGGTCAATCCCACGACTTTTTGTCGCCATACTGCTCGTTGTAGTCGTAGCCGGCTAGATATTCTTCAATTTCAGCTTCATTGAGCTCAGTGACCTGCTTGCCGTGCCCAGTGCCTTCTGGCCACCAGTGCGGATCACGGGGACGACCATAATATGAATCTGCCGATCCACGGTCAAACAGGCCACCATGCATTTTGCGATCAAACTGTTCGCCACGCAGGGCCTGCACGATCTTTTCTTGTTCTGTGGGTTCTAACATTCCTATATACATTATTGCTCCTAGTTTCTAACTATACATCCATTATAACCGAAATGCCTTTATTGGTCAACCACTTCCACATAAACGATCTACACGTGGTTGTATTTTATACACAAACTCATCCACACTACTTTCAGCCCACACAAGCAAACGATAATCAACCACAGCCAATCTGAAATAAGCTATAGAGTCGTCGCGATCGCAGGTCGTAAACATTCTATAAAAAAAATCATGACACATTTTCTTATAGGTGTCATTGATTTCGTCAAGACTTTCAAAATATCTTGCCAACTCTAACAGTTCGTGATCTAAAGTCCTCAAATCTAATTGATCACTGAAATCCATCTGTTGGAATTCAGGACTCCGGTGCAATGCCAAGATTTTTTGTGCCGATTCGCTTAGTAAGTATTCTCTCATATGCCTTTAATTAGTATGGTCAACCATTGTCCCGGACTTAGGATTTACAGTATGTTATTACATACTAACCCTGGTTGGCGCCGGGTCGGAGATTACTCTATATGTTGCAGGCCGAGAAAAAACGGTCCTGATCGAATCGTTGATTTGCTTCTTTGCAGGCACTGGCTACTGCAACCGCGGCCTGGAGACGAGCATGGGGATCCATGATTGAGTTGATATACCTGGCGAGTAGTTCGAAATGTTTCTTGGACATACTGTGGCTCCTTTTGATTAACTATACTGCTATTATACAAAAAGGCGAGTTTTTGGTCAACCGCCCGAGTTAGTGCTTACTAACTTTATTTCCTGGGCTCCAACTGCACAGCCATCACAGGCTGACAACGGGTGCGGATCTGTTGTTTCTTTTGTTGATATCTGACATGCAATCTGTCCTGAGTGGCCAGGCAGTTGATGTGCTCGCGATACCCGCCCCAGATTTCAAAATCTGGGCTGCTTAGGGATAAATGCACGATCAGGATCCATTCAATCATGGCAATATTTATAGCCAAGAAAAAGCCCACAAAAATGTGGGCTTGTTCATCCCCAGACTTCCTGGTATCGTTGCATAGCCCGGATTCGAGCTATCAACAATCTCAGTCGTATTTCATCTGACAGTTCAGATTCTTCGACTGGTTCCAGTTCTGGGCGACGATATCCAACATGAAACCCGCAGGTCTCATCGTAGTATTGGACATCATCGTCCTCAAAGGCTAAATTACTTCTTTGCAGCGTCCTTGGCAGGAGCAGCCTTGGCATCGCTTTTGGCGTCAGCCTTTTTGGCTTCTTCTTTCTTAGCAGGAGCAGCGGCTGCTGGCTTTGCTTCTTCTTTCTTGGCAGGTGCTGTTTGAGCCATTGCGGAAAGTGCGAATACGGATGCTACGATTGCGAATAATGCTTTCATTTTAATTTCCTTTAGGTTAAAACACAGTTGTATCCTGTGTTATATATTTAACGCCGTAACCTGGATCTGCGTTGACTTTTTTGGCTAATTATATGATTTTTTGGGCAGATGCCTGTGTTACAGTGAGTTGCGCTGTGCCTAAATCTGCTTGAGGTTCTGGATATTCTTCGCTGATGGTGATATCGGTTTGCAGTCCGGCTTCATTTAACCTTACCTGATTTCTGGCTTCACGCATGGTGCTAATAATGGCCTGCCCACCTTGAGTCTGTGTGTTAGCTACACTTTGTAACACAAAAGCTGTGCCGCCTTCGACTACATCCAGTCCATCGTTGGCCAAACTATAAACAAGGCTCCAGGGGATATTATTTGGTATCAGATTGGCAAACTGTATGTCGGCAAGAGACAGATTAGTTTGTTCGGTGATCAATTGATCGCAAATGACATTGAACGAGACAGTGGTGTTGGCCACCTGTGAAGGATTGGCACTGACTATTGATGTCACAGTGCTGACCATGGCTGGATTTAGTCCGTCACTGAAGGCATTGGCTATACTATTGCCAGAACTGTTTCCATAATAACTTCCGGCTCCAGGTAAACCTCCAGGGATTGTAGTGTACCAGTCTCCGGGGCTCATAGGATCCTCTGCAGTGTAGACTCCGGTGATGGTAGTTTCCATTACAGTATAAACACCATTGGTGCCATTGGTCAAGGTTAAGAAATCACCTTCACTGGTCATGCTATTCAATGTGCTTGTAGTATTGTTTAACTGACTGGTAATATTGTATCCTGTGATACTGCCTATTAGATCTGTTAATAGCAATAAACCATTTGGTCCTGATCCTGTGGCCAAGACCTGTGTATAAAAGGTTACCACATTGGCCGGTAATGGTTGTGTTAAATTCTCTATAGCGTTCAGCCCTAGATTGCTTTCTAACCCACTAGTGGCTGCAGCTAGACTGGGCAAGTTGCTGTCAAATATATTTTTAACTTCTTCCAACCCGGCTTGAAGACCTTTGTTGGCCAAGGCCTGATCTGGCGGGATAATTTTGCGCAGTTGACTATAGGTGCTCATACTGTTGGTTTAGGAATATTTTGCAAAGGATTGCCTGTAAGTGGCACCAACACACTAGGTGGTAACTCGGTTTCTAGTCGGCTGTTTACGGCCCCGGCTTCGTTGATATATATTCCCCGCAAGCCATTGGCAGTAGGAGCTGTCAAGGTATTGAAACTACGCGGAAAAATTTTGACTGGATTTAACAAGTCCGCCATGGTGGTTAAATTTGGGGTGGTAACTCTCAAAATATTCAATATCTGTTGTAGCTCTACTCCACTGATCCGTGTCATGACTTCGTAGATAGTTTTTTCTTGTCGTTCACTGAATTCAGCATTGACGGAATTTTCTACTAGATCGGCTGGTAACCCCGCTTGCAACAAGGCAGTGTTCAAGGCCGGTGTAGTGCTGGCTATGACTCCAATCTGTCTCAATAAGGCCGCGGGGCTACCTAGACTATTTAGATTATTTAAATCTATCAACAGTCCTAGCTGTGCTAAATCAAGACCAAATGCAGAAAAGGCTTGACTGATACCACTGATGCCACCGGTGCTGAGATTATCTTGTGAGGTAAAACCTAAGACGTTGTTGACATTTGTGGCATTGAGTGTGGTTTTGATCAAGCGGTTATTCTGATTTACATATCCTTGAGCCGAAGATAACACCTGTTGAAATTTCCCCAGATCGCCATTGCCTAATATATTGTTGACTTCTGCCAGCACAGTAGAAGTCAAAGTAGCCGAGCCTAAATTACCTTGATAAGCCAAAGGTACTGCATTAGTCAAAGCAGGAAATATGTTGGCCACAACGTTTTGATTGACATATCCAGACTGTGTAATATTAGCAAATCTTGATACTACAGACACAGATGTATAGGAGGAAATGGCGTTGCTGAGATCACCATTGGCTGTGATAGGAACTCCGCCCACGTTGCCCAGAATGCCTGCACCGGCAATGAGATTAACGCTGCTAAGGGTGCCTATCACTGCCATTATCGTGCCCGCACGTTGAAACTACCACCAGATCGAGAATCACGACAACTATCTTTGTCACCAGTTAGCACCAAGGGTATACCATTGGCACGAACTGAAGACGATCCGCCCACTACACCTACTACCCCAGCACAGTGTATAGGGAATTTGGGATTGCATCCAATGTGTGGAGTGAACGGGGTGTTGGGTTTGAGTGCGGGTCGGCCATTGATCAACACATTATTGTGACCGGGACCCAGAGCTACGCCACCTTTTGAATTTAAATCACCTACTCGTTGCACTCCAGGCATTTTTTATCCCATTAAAATTTTGCTGTTTCTCACTGGTTTGATCCCAGTTGTGGCTTCCACATAGCTGTCTTGCACTTCATCTCTGCTGACAGCCATCAGGCTCACTTGTGATTTATTTATAGTCACGGCTTTGTCAGGATTTGCAGTAAACAAGGCAAAAATCATCTGTATGCCTTCTCGCCCCGGAACCACGGTTAGTGGGCGACTGATGGTATAAGTTGCATCATCTTCTGCGGTGATTTTTGCTACTATTTCGTCACCATTGGCGATCTTGAGAGTGTAAACCTGATCTAATTCTACTTTCATGTTATCCTTTAAAATGTTTTCGTAATTCCGTAAACCCACCAATTAACTGCTCGTCTAAAAATATCTGCGGCACCGTGCGGGCATTGGGTACTGCTTCTAAAAGTTGCTCACGTGTCCAATCTGAGCTGATGTTGCGTTCTTCAAACTCAATGCCTTTTAACTTGAGCAAGTTTTTTGCTTGATCGCAAAAAGGGCAGGCATCTTTGCTCCATACTATGGCTTTCATAATCGTCTCCTTGATTGTTATTATAAGCTAGGTAATGCGTTGTAGTCAATGGTATCACTCATGACACCAATTACATAGTTGGTTGATTCGTTTTCTTGTAATGCAGTTTGTTTGTTGCTGGTGTTGACATGCTTGTTGAACCATGGAATGGGAGTGGTTTTAGGAGCGACGCCTTGATACTTGACCCCAATATCTTTGAGTGCATTAACTGCGGTATAGTCTACGAAGTCACGCAGGATGTTGGCATTGAGACCAATCACTGGCCCTTTTTTGAACAGGTAGTCAGCCCAGGCTTTTTCCTCGCGGATCACATCCTGATACATGGCATACACTTCAGCTTCACATTCCTGTTTGGCTCTAGCAAAACGTGGATCTTCTTTGACCACTTGGTTGATGATCCAGGCAGTCCAGTCCTTGTGCAGGATCTCGTCTTGTAGGATCAAACTGATGATGTTGCCGTTGCCGATGAAAATGCGATTCTCAACCATGGCCAGGCTAGTGGCAAAACTGACCATGAAGCGGAATGCTTCTAAACCGTAACTGGCATTTAGTGCCAACCATATGGCCTTGATGTGTTCGTGTTCATCAAACTCTTCCTGCAACTCTTTCCGGCAGTTGATCATATGCAGGCGATCGTAATACAGTCCAATGGTCGATGCCATTTCAACAATCTCTGCGGTGTCATGTATCTTGTTGAATTCTTCTTTGGGCACATTGTAGATGTTGCGTATGATATGGCTGTAACTGCGGCTGTGGATGTTGGTTTCAAAGAAGCCCCAGTTGTACATGAGTGCTTCTAGTTCAGGAATGCTTACCACAGGTGTGAAGACCTGTGTGGGGCCACGACCTTGCAAACTATCCAAGGCAGTCTGACGTAATAAGTTGCTGGTAAAGATATGACGCACAGTATCGCTGGCTTCTTTGAAGTCTCCGGCATCCTTGGTCAGGCTAATTTCTTCTGGCACCCAAAAGAAACCGCGTGCCTCCTGCTCAAACTTGACGACTTTGTTGTATTTGACTTCTTCAAAGCGTTGAATGGTTACCGGACCGGCAGGATCTAAAAACATCTTGCGGTGTAGGTAATCTGTTCGTGTATGTAGGTTGTATTGTGCTTGGCTCATGTTGTTCTCTTTATAATTTGCATGCTAGACAATCTTCCTCTAAGAGGTCGCTGTCGGGTTCTTGTGTGTGCAAGACCTGTGGTGCTTCGTCTTGACCTTTGGATCCTTGTTTGTTGATTAGGCTGTAGTAAAAAGTTTTTAAACCCCAACGGTGTGCCTGCATGAGGTTGGTGGCGATCAAAGTGGTGGGCACCTTGCGGTCAGCAAAGTGCGCAGGATTGTAGAACGTGTTTGTTGAGATACTTTGATCCACATAGGCAGCAATCACAGCTGCTGTCTTCAAATAATTTGCACAATCTCGTTGTTCCCACATGAGTTGGTATCTATTTTTCAACTTGTTGTACTCTGGAGCCACTTGTATCAAACTTCCTGCTTTTGATTCCTTGACTGTGATCAAGCTCATGGGCATTTCGATGCCATTGGTTGAGTTAATCACGACCGATGACGACTCAACCGGAGCCACGGCCATGAGTGTGGCATTACGTACACCATGAATCTTCATCTTCTCACGCAGTGATTCCCAATCCAGTTCTGGTTTAAAGTTGGCCAATTCATTGACATCCTGTGCGCGAAGTTCCCAAGGAAATTTTCCTTGACCATAGCGTGTGAGTCCGCTGTGACTGCATGGTCCACGTTCCTTGGCCAACTCAACTGTGGCTTCTGTCAAGTAGTAGGCTTGATGTTCCATCCACGACTTGACTTCTTGCAAGGCATCTTTCTCACCATACCGCAAACCACGTTTTGCGTGCCAATATGCCAGATTAGTAATACCAATGCCCAAGGGCTGGATCTCTTGATTACTCAGCATGCTCTGGATACTCAAATAATCTTGATAGTCCAGTATATTACATAGACTGCGCTGCAGTATGCGGCAAGCCCGACGCATGTCTTCAGGATTACGGAACGCACCCCAGTTGATTGATCCCAACGTGCATAGAGCAATACGGCCAGCATCGTCATCCAGGCGGCGAAAGGGCTTAGTAGGTAATAGAATTTCACAGCATAAATTTGACTGATAGATAGTATGGTGCTCAGGATCAAAGGGTCCCTGGTCTATGACATTGTCAATAAACACCAAGTATATACGACCTGTATCAGTTCTCTCCTTAAGTATGCCGCCTTTGAAAACTTCTTCGGCACCGATCACCTTCTTGCGAAGGTCTTTTCTTTTTTCATACTTGATATATAACTCTTCAAATTGTGCTGTGTCTTTGTAAAAAGCTTCATACAGGTCAGGCACTTCGTTGGGATCAAAGAATGTTATGTCTTGTTTGTTTTTGAATCTTCTCCAGAACATGGCATTAAGCACAACCCCATAATCCATATGACGCACTCGGGTTTCCTCGGTGCCTTGATTGTTTTTAAGCACAATAAGATCGTCAAACTGATAGTGCCAAATAGGATAAAATACAGTGGCAGAAGCATTACGGATACCTCCTTGTGAACAACTACGTAAATCACCAAACCATTTCTTCAAGAATGGTATCATACCTGTGTGCATGACTTCGCCGCCGCGAATAGCGGCTCCTAGCGGGCGTAAACGGCCAACTTCCAGGCCAATGCCGGCTCGCTTGGCCGCATACTTGGCCATCATCTCCCCACTAGCAAATATGCTATCCAGATCGTCGTCGCTGCGGATAAGAACACAACTACTAAACTGTTTAGTTGGAGTGCCAAGACCAGCCAGCACAGGTGTAGCAAGAGTAAATAGACCATCTGACGCACAGTTGTAATACTCGCGGATGAAACGCATACGTGCCGATTGAGGTTCTTCCTTATGAAAGACCGTAGCGGCCGCGACCATATACCTAACTTGTGGAGTCTCATAGATCTCCTTCGTAGCGCGATTGCGTACAAGATACTTCTCAATAAGCTGTTCAATAGCTGCATATGAATATTCCTCATCTTTTTCATGGTCGATGATGTCGTTCATACGATTCCAGTCTTCTTCTGAATACCATTCCAGCAATTCTGGTGTGTATAAACCTACTTCGACATTGCGCTTGACAATCTCATACAGATGCGGAGGCTGATAACTTCCGTACACATCTTTGCGCAACATTGATAATCTTTGTTTGCCAGCCACAAACTGATAGTTGGTGTGACCTACATCTGGGTTGGCCTCCACATCAATGAGATCCACAATGGCACGCAAGGTGATACCATCGATCTCTTGAGTAGTAATGCCATCATAAAAATGCAACTGTGCTTTGATTTCCACCATGGATTGACTTACATCTGCAATCCCTTGACATACTTTGGCGACCTGTGCTTGCCATTTCTCAATGTATAGTGGCTCTTTCACGCCGCTTCTTTTTACAACTGTGATCTGCGTCATTTCTTCTCGTTCGTTTAAATTGTTTACTGCTATGCTATTTGTTGTTGCTGGTACCGCCGATGTATTTGAAACTCTAGGTTGGTATTTACAACAGTGTTGAGTTCCCAATTAAGTATATATTTTTCTTTTCCTACCTGTACTAAATTAGCACCATCTTGTGTTAAAACCAAGTCGGCAGGTGCCAAGTCTGCACGGTCAAGCAAAGTTATAGTATACAGGATTCCTAGACCTCGTGCAACTTCGCAATAGACGTCATCGTTCAAAAGTTGCCAAGGATCTGGCCAATTGGACAAATCATCCCAATGCAGATAATATGGACGCCAGGGTGCCCTAAACCACCAGCGATTAATTTCGGTCAAAGCAGATTCTGCTGGAAGATTTTGGCACTGGTCTCGTAGGAGATTCCAGCTGGTCAGCCGACCACTAAAAGTTTGAGGCCACATCAAGATATAAACGAGCTAATGTATGAAATTGAATACCGCATGATGGCACCATAGGGCCCAGAGGTATAACTAACAGTGATAATACCACTGGACTCGGTGACACTGAAATTAATGGCTGTGACAGCGTTTTCTGTGTAGTCATCAGTATAACTGACTCCTGACACGCTGTTGCTGGCTATAGTCAACGTACCAGTGCGATTGGCACCACCTCCGCTACCGCCCTGTAACGTATATCGAACAACTAGATTGCCAACCACAACAGGCATGACAAAAATTGGTACAGGACTGCTTTCGCTGTCATTTAAATTGGCACTCTCGGCAGATTGTGTGGTAAACGATCCCAAAGACAAGGATCGACCATTGACCGTGGCAATGCTTTGAGTTTCAGTCAAGTCTACTCTAGGCCAGACCGTGGCAAATGCATCAGCACGTTCAAACATGTCACTGATACTGACATTGTTGTTGCTTTGAATACTGATGATTGGTCTATTAGGATTGGTCGGGCCTCCAAAGTGATTGCCTACATCATAAAAGATATTGTGACCGGATGCATTAAGGCCGACAGATCCAAATATGATTCCTTCGGCATAGATGTTGTCAAATTGATTGCCCGTTATGCGCATTCCTGTAATACTACCATTGACAACTATACCTTGATACAAGGTATCAAATTGACCATTGGTAAAAGTGGCAGACCGCATTTCCTCGGCGGCGTTGGTTCCGTAGGTGGCGCCAAAAAATTTGCAACCATCAAACACTATCTGATCGCAGACATAGGCCACTGTGGACCGGAAAGCGATTGCTTGTGTGTTAGCAGCAGAAGAAGTCAAATCAGCCGTGGTCAATGGTCCTGCGAAACTCACGTTGCTGAACTTGTAATTTGTTGCGCATTCAACTATAAACACATCCACGGTGGGATCAAGACTTCTAAAGCCCATGTTGACTATGGTTACATTGGTTGGCGGAGTTGCACCCCCAGACCCAATGTTGACCCCTACCTGTTGTAAACTGTCTGCAGAACGGGCCACACACTCATGCAAGGTACTGTCATCGCCGATGTCCAACTGTATAATAGAATTTTCTATACCTTCGCCCCACAAGGTAGCATAGGGCGGAATGTTTATGCTTTGAGTCACACGATAAACACCGGCAGGGAAGAACAAACTCCTGCGGATCTGTGGGTTGGCTTCTCTGCAAAACAATTGAAACAAGGCACGGTTAATAGCATCTGTATCATCAGTCAACCCGTCGCCTACTGCACCAAAATCCAACACGCTGGCAAATTGATCCAACCATTGTTGTAGGCTCAGAGTGACTGGTGTGCCTGCGGTAGGACCAGTTTGCACTGTATAACCAGCAACTTCACCTTTGTATGTGTAGGTTGTGGACAAGTTTAGAATATCTGAAAATTCTGTCAGGATTTCGGTGTTGCCTACCACTGGGGCACCTTCTTCAAGAGTGCCGTTGCCTATGTATAATTGGCGTGTGTCAGTGCTCCAACCTAGTTCGGCACCAGCTAGTTGTGGTAAATTTTCTGCCAAACCCTTGCGGTTTGTGATTTGCGATATTTGTACAATGGCCACTTGAGTTGTCCTTGAATTCTATCCAGTATTTAGCTGGTTTAGACTAGTAGATAGTACTGCTCAAGTCTACGCCACCAGGCATCAGCCCAGTGGTCAAATTCGGCGTTTTCCAGCACAAATTCTTGATATTCTGGACGTGCTGTAGGACGTCCCTGTGAGTCCACCGGTGGTTTCACACACATCAAGACCACGCCCTTGCGTATGTTGGTTCCGTAGACTTCGTTGTGTGCCAAGGCATAGGCTGCCAACTGTAGGAAATAATCTTCAATCCACTCTCTGCGTTTGGGTTTATTGGTCTGTTTGTAGTCCAGGATACTTTCTTCGTTCATGTGCAAACCAGCACCGTCTGAAGTCCCGGCATACAGTTTGGGGAAATATAAAGGTATTTCTACACCCCAGAATTCCTGCACATTTTTCAAACCGTCGTCGATCACAGTCTGTGCCATGGCATGTGACGCCCAGCCAAACGGATTTGATCCTTGATCTTTTAGCTCGCCAGTTTTGACATAGTGCTCAAGATAAGTGTGCATTCTGGTGCCACGATTAGCAGCCTCCGTAGTAATAGCCTGTGCCTGTGCGTGCCCTACTCGGTTGCGCCACTCTTGCAAGGCCTGTTTCTTTTCTTCAGGTTTGGTCTTTTCCAACACCGTGGTCACACTGGGCAATTTTCCTCCTGGAGTGTCATACAGCCTACGTCCGTCTTCTGTAACCCTGTTCAGGGGTTGATAATCAAACTTAGGATTGTACAAATTAGACTCGGAAACTTTCCCCGCAACCACAGCGGTCTTTTTCTTGCGGATTGGAGAATTCAAATCCTTCATTTAGACCATTACGTATCCAGTCAATGATCAAGCCATCCAGGATAGGCAAGCTCTTGGGATCAACCACTATCTTGAACCCATCACTATCAAATACATAATCTGTGCTGTCGGGATTGTCTACATATTCCAGCACATAGGCCAAACCCGAGCAACCTGTAGTTCTAGTGCCCAATCGTATGCCAATGCCAGCTCCGCGTCGATCTAAACTGCTGAGAATCTTGCTGGCGGCTCTAGGGGTCACATTAATCATTGGGGTGTTTCTTTTTGTAATCTTCTATGGCCGCCTTAATAGCGTCTTCCGCAAGGATCGAACAATGAATCTTAACTGGCGGGAGCGCGAGTTCCTGTGCAATTTCAGCATTCTTAATTGCGCCAGCCTCGTCCAGCGTTTTACCCTTGACCCACTCCGTGACGAGACTACTACTCGCAATCGCCGACCCGCACCCGTATGTTTTAAATTTTGCATCTTGAATGATTCCATCTTCAACTCGAATTTGTAATTTCATTACATCACCGCAGGCCGGAGCTCCAACCATGCCAGTGCCTACATTGACATCACCTACGTCCATCTTGCCTACGTTTCTGGGATTTTCGTAGTGATCGATTACTTTTTCTGAATAGGCCATTTGACTCTCCTAGTGAAATTATAACACTATATGTAAGTATTTACAACAGTTTTGACTAAACCGGTTCCAGGGTATATTGTTTTCGGGCTTCTTTTTTGCTGACAGCAAATAATCTGTTTTTGTAGTCTAAACTTTCTGGACAAAATTTACACATTTCTAATTGATCGTCAATGGTAGACAAAAAATCCTGGCCTCGTTGTGTATATTCATAGGGTGACAAAGGTCGGTAGGAATTCAAAATAACTCTGTCTTTGTCTGAGATATCAAATCCGTGTTGTTTATCAAACTCTGGAAACAGTGCCGCTGGCCCACATTTATACAGCCGTCCTTTGATCATATGATAGTTCTTATGTCTGTGGAATCCGCAACTATTGTGTGCCACTTCGGGTCTGCTGTTGTGAAGTGTGAACTTGCCGGCCGGGTCACGTTTGATTGCACTGTCGTAGAAATCATATTGTATCCACAGCGGAATAGCAACTTTGTTCTCATCTATCCAGGCAATATGCGAACCAAACTCGTTGCGGGGATCATCTTTGTCTACTTTTGTAATTTTGCCTTGAAGGAACTTGTGGACTTCAGTTTCAAATTCATCAATGGTATTGGGGTTGTGCCAACTGATACCCATCCAATTGCCATTGGACTGTAACGCTTCGTAAAGTCCTTTTACGTTGTTTAGGCGTGTGCCATTTGACAGTATCTGCACATTGGTTTGAAATATACGATTGAGTCCATAGATCCAATCTATGATGTCAGGATTTAACAAGGGTTCGCCGCCCAGCAACACCATGTGATCAATGTCCACATACTCGGACCATTTCTCATAGTCGGCTTCGTAATCTGCCCAACGTTGCCAGCCAGCGAAATTGTAGTTGTTGAAACGATTGCAACCTTCACAGGTAAGGTTACACACATTGGTCACATAAAACTCAATTTTTGAAAATTTGTGTTTGATCACTGACGACGTTTCATTGCTGCTTTGGCGTTGGAATCTACCACGGCACGGGCCTGATCCACACTCATGCCCGTGGCAACATCGGTATCACCTTTGAATCGCACCACGCCCGAGTTGGGTTCAACAGGTTCTAACAAGTTTTTGAGAGGTTCTTGGTTGACCATGTCACCTAAGTTTTCCGGAGTGACTTCTACGCCCACACTTTTTAGAGCCTGGATATAAGCATCTTGACTCATTTGTTTGCGAGCACTTTCGTCTTTGGCACGCCCAATTAGAAACTTGGTAATGGCCGCTGCTTTGTCTGCGTCAGGAGCAACTTTTGTATCTAAAAACTCACGTATCAACATTATCTACGGGCACGACCCAATGATGCGGCTGGTGTTTCTGCACCAGGCTCTTCAACATCAATGTCAGTGACATCAATTTCTTCTTCACCGGGCGCTGGTAATTCGGCTGGCATTTCACTGCCAAGACCTTGATCAGCTGTCATGTCAGCGCCTGGTACAATAGGAGCTTGACCTGTGACCACACCTAGTGCAGCTTCCAACTGTGTCTTGGCACCTTGTAGATTTTGCAACAAGCCTGCCAAGGCCGCTGTGGCATCAGTGTTGAACTGCATGGCTTGATCTACGCCAACTTCATTCTTGATCTGATCTACCAAGGCTGGTAGGTCTTTGAACTGCATGGCCGAAACCTGTTCACTCATCTTCTGCACTTGGTCTACCATGTCTTGTGATGCCAAAACAACTTGAGCCTGTTGAACTTCACTTGCTTCTTTGAGTCGTTGTTTCAAGCTCTTGCGTGTTTCCAGCATAGCTTTTTCTTTTTGTATCGCAGCTTTTCTAGCCGTTATGTCTTGAGCCTGTTTGGTCAACTGTTTTTCTTCATCGTCGAGTTGACGTTGCTTTTGTTGGCGTTGCAAGGTCATAGCAGCCTGTTGCTGTTGAGGGGTTTGCTGTGGTGCAGAACCTGCGCCTGGTGCCATGGCCTGTGTTGCCAGAGCTTGTTCCATGACTACTAATTTCAAATAAGCGGGATTTTGCTCACTGTTGTGGAATCCTGGAGTGCGGCGATGTTCTGCAATCATGGCACGCACACGCTTGAGCATGCCACGGGCCTGAGATGGTGTGACCGCATCAAATTTAACTGTATTACCAAAGTAGCTTTCAAATACTTTAGCGGCTTGCTTTGTTGGGTTGGCCACGGCCAATTCGTTGAGTTTCATCTTCAAATCCTCGTTGTTGAACATATTTAGCCCACTTGACACATTTGGTCAGTTGATTTTCCAAGAGTTTTTTGTGGATGATCTTGCTTTCTAACTTGGCCAAAATAGTTTCTCGCAACATAGGATCACGGCTACGATCACCAATACCAGCTCGAGTGGCTATGTCGTGGGTCAAATAAGCCAATTTGCGGTCGGTTTCCAGGAGTTCTCGGGCTGTGTTGTAGGCGTGATGTTTGTCGGCTATGCACCAGCTCAAAGCCGAACGAGTAGAGCTGAATGTGCCCACTTCTGTGGCGGAGCAAAACACTGTATAACCTATTTTGGCCGGTGAGATCCTGTAACGGTCAAACACTTCGTATACCCCGTTGTCGTTTTTCCAGATCATGTTGGGCATGAGATCACGAAATTCCTGGCGGAACATGCGATCAAATTCAGGACTAATCATTGTAAAACGTAGTGTGTTATAAGATAAACAGTAGTAGCAAGCAAGGCACCAATTACGCCCACACCCCAACCAATCAGCTGGTCGGTGCGCTTGTCAGCCATCCTCTGCACCATGTCATGCACTTCGCGCAGGAGAGTTTCAAGATGGTTGATCTTGCCTTCCACGTGTTCAAATCGGCCTTCCAGCTGATTGTAGCGTTCAGCACACAATTCCACGTGTGCTTCCAGGCTTTTCTTTTCGATGTCTGTAGCTTCGCTCATAATCAAGTATTTATGGATACTGGTGCAAACCAAATATTCTGTCGTGGGCCATTGGTCACCAAATACGGCTCAATGTCAGGGTGATTGTTAAGTTCTATCAACATGGGCACACCTTCTGCATCTGCACGCAGAACCTGTGTAGGGTCAGATTCGTCGCCATAGATACCTTCGCTTTCGGTTTCAAATTCAAACATCCAGCGTGTGCCAGTGATGTCTACCACTGGCTCGGTAAGATCAAACAACTGTGTGCGCAGGCCTAGGATTTGTGTTATGGTTTCCCAGTTTCGTTGCTGATTGCGGCTGCGATTCCAACTTTCAGTGTCACAGATTTCCTGATCAGCACGGTCACGAAATGGCATGCGTGTGATCTTGCAATGTCCAGTGACTCCAGTGGCTGTGATATCAAATTGGGTTTGGCACATGTATCTCATTCTTGTCGTCCCAGTTCATATATGAGTTCAACCTGTTCACACAAACGGTCCAGTTCGGGATTGTCTTTACGGGCTTGGAATATGTTCACCCAGCGTTTTTGTGCTTCTAGTTCTTTGAGTTCTTGTTGCAGGTTGGGGTCTTGCCAATGCAACTCTCGTTTGATGGTGCCAGGTTTTCTGGCATACACTGTGCGTCCGCCGTCAGGGCTTTCGAATATGGTTACTTCTGTGACTTTGCTGACTTCCATGGTGTATTTAACTAGTATAACAGGTTGGGCTACAAAGTCAACAAAAAACCTGCCGAAGCAGGTTTGATGTGTGAACAAATTCAACTGATTATAGATCAGCCAAGTTTGTGAATTCAGCAGAACCAGTAGCAGAGCTGATACCGATTGTGCCGTTTGCAGATTGTGCAGCAGCCAAAGCTGTAGCAACGTTAGCAAATGCGCCAGTTGGATATGTAGCAACTGCAAGAGTTGTACCTGTTGTTACTTGAGCGATAGCTACAGTAGTTGTCTGTTGCAATGCTTGTAACACGTTAGCAACGAAACCATTGACACCACCTTGTGCACCGATAGCAGCATTAGCTGTAAAAGTGTAGAAGTCTAACTTAGGACCAGCTGGGTTGAAAGGACCCTGTTGAGCAATGTTAGCTGATTGTGCAATTGGACCGTTTAATACGTCTAGGTTGAATACTGGTTGTGATCCGCCAGAAACTTTAGTGATAAATGCCATGATAAATCTCCTTAATATATGGCCTCAATGGGCCTACTTTTATTTATACCTTTTGGTAAAAATCAGGACTTAGGTTACCAAATTGGGGTTGTTTAAGATTTTATTTCCAGCACTGAACCCAAATCTGTTGACTAGCTTGGCTCGCCCTGCAGGAGTGGCCAAAACCCAGCCTTCTTGTCCAGGTTGTTGGCGATCCAGTTGCGCCAGCATGTCCATCTTGATTTCATGTAGTAGCAAAAACGCCGTGAACGCGGCTGTGATTCCATCCATGTTGCTTCTGGGGCTCTGCAGGTATTCCACTATGTTGTTGTACTTTCTTGGTGTGACATTTTTCTGCAACCAAGCTCCAAAGTCTGGTAATAAATTTTCATAGTCGGTGGTGATACGGCTGTTGATGTAGCGTTTGCAAAGTGCTGGCAAATCGCTGAGTTGTGCGGCTCTGAGCTCGCCGGGATTAAACAAGCTGTTGATGTCAGCACCGTGCGAGCTGATGACTGCACGCAGTTGATCTACGAGTTTTTTGTTGGGTGTGACATTCTTGATGTCTTTGACCGTGGGCTCAATTATGAGCAGGCCTGGCACTGGATCTAGATTTGCACTTCTTATAGGTTCGGCTGTGGCGTCGGCAGTTTTGTATCGGGTATGCACGGCTATGCCCACTTCACTGGCTCCAATGGCCTGTCCCAGTTTACTTGAGGCTGGAATGCGATATTCCACAAAGTTGGGCTTGAATTCATAGTTGCCCGACACTTCAGGAGGAGTTTCAGTATACAGCAAGTCACCTTGCAAGTATCCGCGGAACTTTTCAGGTGTAGCAGCTTCCAACATGGGCCATAGCTTGGCATAAATGCCAATCAGGTCGCCACGTTCTCCGCCACGTTGACTCATGATACCGGCCAACTGCGCCATGCTGGTGGCACGACCTGCATAGCCCTTGGCACCAAATCCACTTTTGTCCGTCAATACAAATTGTCCGCGTTCATCTCTACCCCAGATTATAGCAGGTTTGCCATCCCATTTGACTGTGGTTGTTTTTCTAGTGTCTTCGGCAGCGTCCTTTATGATTTGCATGGCTTCTTCTACACCACGTGTGCCACGATCAAATACTAGATCTTCAATGTGTGGAATGCGTGCTTCAGCTTCCATCAAAGTTTGCTCAATCAAGGGTTGCATGCCTTGGTTTACAATTCTGTCTCTCAGCTTGGCCAGGAAGTTCACATCACTCACGGGCCGATATAATTCTGCGCTTTCCAAGAATGGCAGGCCCTCACGCTTCATGTGTTCACGGAAGTCGGACAGTTTAGATTCGCGTTCAGGATCTGTGCTAAGAGCTTGCAGTATGCTTTCCACCGAAGCTAGGTCCTGGCGTGTGGCTGTTTTGTTCAGTAGCATCTTGGCCACTGCATCTGGATCATCCGAAATGATTTTGTCTGTGACGCGATCCGCTATGCCAGCGATTTGATTTAATTTATATCCCATGCTCTTGGCTATGCTGTTCATGAGCACGTTGCGTTCTTTGCCTTTGTATTTGGAATCGGCAGGCATGGCACCCAACACAAACTTTGACCATGGCACATTTTTCAAGAACATAAAGTCGGTTTGAACGTAACCCTGGTCGGGTGTGCCATTTATTGGAGTAAGGAAGTGTACTGCTGTGCCACTCTTGCGCACCCACTCATCGGGTTTGAATCCATGACTGGCAACCCACTGTTTGAGTCTTGCTTCAAGTTGTTCTTTGGTTACCTGGCTGACATCAACAGCAATGTCAAGATCGCCCGAAGTGTCTTTGATACCAGTGCTGCCTAAAGTGTTGTTTTGTAGATCCAGTCCAGGTAGTAGTTCTTCTAACCATGCCAGGGTAGATTTGACATCGGTTTGATTGATGCGTTGGGTCAGGCTACGACCGTCGGCATCTTTGAATACATTGCCACCTTCGTATAGTTGCATTATTTCAGTCCAAACGTTTGTTTGATAGCGCGAGCCTTGACCGGATCTTGTGCCATGGTCTTGATACTTTCTATGGCCTGTGGACTGATCACAGTGCTGAGTGGACTTACCCCTGCACCAGCTGTGCCATACCGAGCACGACTGCCTTGTCGCATCTGTGCTGACAGTCGTTGCATGGCCTGCATGGCTATGGTAAAGTATTGTTCTATGGCCTGGGTATCATTTTGAGTGATTATGGCCGGCAAAAGTTGTGCTAGTTGCTGTGCCACTGCAGGATCTGCCTTGCGCACCTGATCCAAAGTCAAGGTCTGATTGGTTCCGGTGACTTGCGTTGACAACTGCTTGTTGACCCAGTCTCGGAATTCTTGAGCTCGGCTTCCTGTGAGAACATTTTTAGGAGCGGCTGTGACAGACGATCTCACTTTTCCACCCGGTGGCGCAGTGGGTCCCGCAACTGCCGCAAACCCAGTCTTGGCTGGTTGAACCTGTGTGGGCGTGGGCTGTGGTAGTTTGCCCTGGGTGCGCATCTGCGCTAGAACTTGTGCGTCTTTGGGATTCTTTGGATCCAAGGTCTGGCCACCAATGGTTATGGGCTCGTCCTGTTCTCGCACGGTCATTGATCGTCCTGTGACGGGTTTGACCGTGGTGCCCAACTGCGGCGGTGCGTTGACGTCAATGGTGGTTCCAGGCACCGGTTTAGTAGCGTATTGCCCGGTGGGCTTGATGGGTGTGGGTGCCGACTTCAATCGTGTTGGGGGCTTGGGCTTGCTTTGCAAATACTGTGTCCACTGTTGTGCCAGTTCGCTGGCTTTTTGTTTTGTTTGAGCGGCTAGCCGTTGAGCCTGTTGTTGATCTATTGCTGGTTGTTGTTTTTCTATCTGACCGCGATAGTATTTGTCCATGGCTGTGGCATAACCACCGGCTGAAGCAAGTCCGCCGGGTTCGGCGGCAGCAGCCTGGAATTTCTGGAAGGGCTCGGTTACAGCACTTTTTATGTCTTGGCCAAGTGTGCTCAGCACGCCTTCATCTACACGTGCCAGTGTAATCTCATGAATTTGCATCGGTGCGTCTCACTGTGCGGGTAAATTTAGCAGGATCACGCTGATTGATCGCGTTAAGCAGTTTTCTTTTGAGATTTTCAGCTTGATCTGCCGGATAAGTTTCGTCGATCTGCTCTAGCAGGCGTATTGCACTAGCGATCACATTGCTGGCGCGATTTTCTATGACGTGGCGCTGATCACGCTCGATGTACATAGCATCCAGTTCTTCTAATAGACTTCTTGTTGTTTTCTGCATTTTGTGCCAGGACCTTTTTATTATTTATTGATTATAGGGCCAGATCAAGAGCTTATTTGCGTGCAGATATTCTGCCAAATTTCCACACGGTCAGGATCATAAGGTTTCCATTCCGTGTTGAAGATAAAAGTTTGTAATTTTTGTTGTAAATCCCTGTCTATTTGTAGATTCAAAGCAGGTTTTATGCATTCAACAATAAAGTGAAAATGCATCTGTGGACTGGGTTGGACTTCTTTGCCTCGTAAATGTTTTTCTGCGTGGGTCTGGCTGAATAGTTCCTGTTCATGTGTGCTGGTAAACCAGTAATCACAATTTTGATTTTGTAGATAATTTTCTACCAAAATTTTTTGATTTTTTTCACGCAGTTGTGCCTGCTGACTTTGAACAAAAAAATTATGATATTCTTTTATTTTTTGATTTTGACTGGCACTGGATAGCCACCAGGTGCCAGATAAATTAGTTTCAAAATTAAAAAAATACACAGGGTCTTGTTTGGCCATGCACATCCAATGATCATCCTGTAGCAATTTATCAAATCTGTTGGCTTGAGCCCATTGAAAAATCACCGAATGTCCCTGACAAGACGAGTTTAACAGTTGATCTATTAGAAATTCATTACCGGCACCTATTCCAGATTTGACAACTACTTGATTCGATGGCAACAATGCCTGTAAAATTTGCGGCCATTCGGGCCATATATGGCCATGAGCATATCCGTCTCCAAAACAAAAAATCTTATTGGTAGACATAATATTTGTCTAAATTGCACTCAGATTCTGCTTCGTAAAAACGTTTGAATGGAATTCCATTCCAGATATTATCTTCATACAGGAATTTGTTTATACTTTTCCAACGTTCAAGATGATCGTTAATTTTTTCTGGGTATATCAGCTGTTGAAACTCGATTGAATTTTCTACAATCTCTGAAAATTCTATGTTGATCACATTTGGGTGAAACACAGGATCAAATGATTTGAGATAATTTTTAGCAGTTTCTCTTTCCTTGTCAATCCTGTGTTGCCCTTGTAGGCTAGTCCACGGAATTGATTTCAAGTAATAATGATGATAAGCTCGTGTCCAACGATACAACTTGCTGCGATAACTGGTAGTAGTTACTGCTATTACACGATTAAACATTGACAAATCCAGTTTTCCTGGCCAGCAGTGTGTGCCAACCCATGTTGATTGATCACAGTTTATTTCCTGTATTTTTTTGATCAGATCCTGAGAATCATAATCCACAAACTCTGTGTCTGCATCACCTATCTTGCCAAGTGCATGATATATTGAAGCGATACCACCATTAGATGCAACTTTAGAAAATGTTTTGTTCATGATGTCACATAGTAATCCGCCACAAGTGTAATGAGGGAAACAAATTAGATTCATGTGGTTTTGATTTTTCCTAATAATTGTTTGAGTTTGGCACTCTGAACATCTGCTGTGATTTTTCCTGTGTTTTCTATTGAGTCCGATTCTTGTTCATTGTCTGTTGCCGACGGCAAGGCACGACTCTGTGTACGGATACTGCTCAAAATATCTGGCTTTTTGAAAGAATTTACAGGACTAGCATCTTCACCTGGATCAGTGATACGCATGGTTTCTATGTTATAATCCAAGTCAATCTTTTGTCCTACACCTGTACTACTACGGCTCTTCATACATTGTATTTGATACTTGCCGCGTTCACGCATGGCACGACTTGTAAAGATACCAAACACATTATCCGCTGTATTGATCTTTGAAATACCGCCCGAGATATGACTGTGATCAAATTCAATTTCCTCCACGGCACTACGATTCAACTGACTGGCTGTCACAAATAACACGTTGAGTTCTTTGGCCAAGTTACGTAGTTCCTCACTCACATACTTGTCTTTGACAAACAAGTCATTGGGGCTGACTTTGGCACTCACAGGCATCAGCAAGTCTAAATAATCACACATGACAAAATCCACTTTCAATCCTGTTTGCACTTGCACTTCTTTGATGTAACTACGGATGTCATTGATGTTGCTTTGTGCTGGCAGAGCTTTGATACGATACTGTCCGGCTTTCTTGCTCACAAGCTTGACCTTGAGTTCAGTCTGATCTATGTCCTTGCGTATCTCTTTGGTGCTCATGCCGGCCAACATGGCATCAGTTCTCAGGGCACATAGTTCTTCACTGAGTTCTAAACTGATATACACACCCGACAGTCCTGCCTGCAACCAACTGAGTGCTATGTTCATCATGACCAAGCTCTTTCCAGATCCTGATCCGCCTGCAAAAATGTTGAGTTCGCCACGGCTAAAGCCACCATACAAGATCTTGTCCATCTGTGGCCAACCTGTTGACACTTGTCCGCCTGAATTAAAATACTTGTTGATACGTGTTTTGGGATCGGACCAGTAGTCTGTGCCCATGTCTTTGGTCAACGATATCTGTACAGCATCTTTGATCAGTTTCTCCACAGGATCATACTCGCCCTTTTCCAACAAGTCTGCACTTTTAAGAATGGCACGTTCTAATTCTTGACGTCTAGTAAATCCTTCAAACTCGGTCATGAACCACTCAAAGTGTCCTTCGTTGAGATCTGGAATATGATTGAGTGCAACACCAGTGCTGGCTCGTATCTGGTCTGCCGTGGGCAGGGTCTTGTGATCGTCACTGTGCCGGGCGATAAACTCAGCCGCAGGTCTCAGACTACGATCAAAGTTTTCTGGATTGTAGATGTTCTGCACACGCACATAACTCTCTGCGTCTTGCAACATCATTTCTAAGAATAGGCGTTGGACTTCAAGTCCGTAGTCTTTTAACAAATTATACTTTCTAAATAATTGTAAACAAATTGATTGCCGGCAGAATTAAAATGATTAATTGTTCCAGGATGATCTATTTTTGTCTGATAAAACAAGTTCATTGTAATAGATTCACATGCTACGTTGAACCCAGAACAATGGATTTTCTGTATTTTTACCAACCTATCAATTTTTTCAACCAACAGTTCATAAATGCAATTTTGTTGTCCTTGATCATAAAAATATCTGTAGTAATAATCGGCGATCTTTTTCCAACATTTATCATTTAACGCATCGTTCGCTACCATATCCATGTGAGGGTGTGTTTGTAATTGTCGAGATTGAAACTGCACGTGGTTTGGCACAAATACACGATCGGGATTGGTATGAAAAATAATTATTGTGTCGGCCTTGGAAATTTCCTCTATGTTCTTTAGTATAATATTATAAAGTCGGTATTCTGAAATTCCTCGTTGACTAAAATTTTTTACATTATAGTTATTAGATAATTTAGCTACCCAGCTGATGTCATTGCCAGTATCTGCAGAAAAACTATCTCCAACAACAACGATATTTTTTAGTTCAGTTGTTTTAATAACCATTTTTTTCTTAGTTCTATTTTGATTCGGCTGGTTTCCCGTGCCTGCAAGATAGTTATCACAGTGGCCAATCTGCCCCAACGAATCACAGCATCGTTGACATCTTTTACATCAGCGGGCCACTCGGGCATGCTTACACTCCACCCTAGCTCTAGAGCACGATCCACCAGTTTCATTCCGGCCAGGTCCTGATCAGGCACCACTATGACTTCTCTATCAAGACTGCGTATGAGTCGGGCCTGTGCATCATTGATTTCGGCATGCAACACTGCCAGGCCACCTATGCTGAGTGCATCAAACACACCTTCTACCACTAGGGCATAACGCCACGCCGCACCTTGCAAGTCTGTGCCAAACACATAGCCCGGCTGTGTGTCATGGATATACTTGGGCTGACGATTGTCCAGCATACGGCAACTGTAGCCTACCACACGATTGTCATAGGTAAAAGGTACAATGACCTGTGGTCGGGTCCAGTGTACCTTGTCAGTCTGCAGCACTGTCATCACAGGGTAGTCTGCTGGCACACCACGAGCACGCAGATACTGCCAATGCGTAGGATGCACTGTGGTGACCAGTTCTGCCGCAGGTGGCAGGTCACGTTCTTCAAACTCTATGCCCTGCAGGGTATTGCTAACACGTTGACGATCAGTCAGCAGGCCTTCCATGTTTTTGTGTCGGAGACTTTCCAAGTTGATGCGTTCTACTTCTTCTGGAGGTACACCCAACCATGACAGCAGTTTACGAGCCTTGAAACTGAGATTGCGTCCCATGATAAAGCTGGCAGTGTAGCCACAATTGAAACAATGATAGCTCCAGCCCGCATCGCTTGTTTTGATACCGCCACGACTACGTCGATCTCGACTTTCTCCCATGTGCTCACAGCAGGGTGCATTGAAACTGATCCAACCCGAAGCACTGGGCTTGCGTCGTGCGGGCAGGTAAGAGATCACATCAATCATGCTGTTATTGTAACATGATTTTTGGTAAAATTCAACAGTGTTTGGTATTATCTATACAATAGATCAACCACATAACCGGTGCTGATTACCACAGCAGCGCTGGATGTCGACGGAGGAGCAGGACTGACCACGCTGGTTGAGCCGGCATTTGGTAGATACCAATAACCACTTCCGCCATTGGTCACTGTAATCCCTGTGACCACACCGCCCGAGATGGTAGCTTCTGCTGTAGCGCCGGACCCGCTGCCAATGATGTTGATCTTGGGCGGTGCTAGATATCCGCTGCCACCGTTGACCACGTTGATGGCAGTGACTACACCGTTTTCTGTAATGGCCGTGGCCAGTGCCGGAGTGCCAGGTTGATCTGGCACGGCAAAAATGCTGTTGTTGAAGCACAATCTAATTATAGGATGCCATCCCACAATGTTCATGTATATGGTTCTGGTTTCGTCGTAATAGGTAGTAGACTCTGTGACGTTGTAGAATATGCTTTGATAGTTTTCTGCGGCCTGTGCTTTGATCGTGCCTGTGTAACCCACCAAGGTCATCTGCACTGTGGTAACGCCTTTGGTGGGTTCAATAAAACTACTGAAGTATTCGGTATTCAAAAAACTGTTGTAGTAATTTCCACCGTTGGGGTTGCCAGAATAATATGGATTGGAAGGCCATTGAGTCCAGGCAATACCATCTGGGCTACCCTGGGCGCTGAGTTTGATAGTGGGTATTGTGAGTGGTGCACTTGGCACATACTGTGGCAAGATGCTGTCTACAATGTTTACAGGAGCACGGGCTCCGGCCTGAGCATCCACAAACACTGCTTCTACCAAGTTTCCACTGCTGCGTTGTATGCTGTAGTTGGCTGGTTGTGCCAAGACTTCTAAAAGTTCTGCGCTGGTCAAGGTTACTTTGGCGCGGCCAGTGGGAGCATTCAAGATCACCATGGGTTTTTCTAAAAGTAAAACATCACCCTCGGTGCTGATCACTCGGAACAGGAACGTGCTACCTGTGATGTTCACAGGTTTTTCTTGCTGGTTGATAAACTCAAACAGGAGCACATTATCAACACCTTTGTTTATGGTCAGGACTTTGGCGTACACAGGATCATACCTATAGATAAAAGTTTCGCCCGCACCTGTGTCCATGAGCAAGACTCTGGTGATCTGCTGATAGATATAGACTTGGGTTGAATACATACAGAGTATTTAGCGAAATCTCGACCTGGCTCAAAAACGGTTTGGTAAATATCCGTAACTTATGAGCACTGATTTTTTTGCCCAATTAGCGGAAAAGTATCCGTTTATTACCTTGTGTGTGTATGCCACCACGGAATACGTGGGTATCATACAAAATCAAGACGATGCCATTACTACCATCTACGATTTTGGCGCCATACAAGACATAGAAATCAAACGCCGGTTCCTAGAACTGGCCAACATTTGGTGGTGGGAAAGCAACAGAACTGTGCCCATAAACATATTCTTAAAAGGTGAGTGGGACGTTTTCCGTCCTTATCTACGCACATTTACCAACAAAGATCTAGAAGTCGTGCATGGACCCATATGCAGTCTCGGCGAGATCGGTAGGAAAAAAAGCAAAAGAAAAAGTATTACTTTGGTTCGTCGAGTAGATTAATAAAATAATCAGCTATCTTTTTCATGCCACTGGAATCTGGATGTTTTGATAACCCGGTGATGGACAACATGTTAAAATTATTTAAATCTATTACATTTTTGTCGTTTAGCAGATATCTATAAAAAGGATCATTGTCTATTTCTGGATTATAAAAAGATGGACCGGCATAGATCAAATATTTTATGTTGTTAGTTCTAAAAAAAGAAGCCAGGCCAATGATACTATGAAATAAATTAGTATTCAAAGCATCAATTTTTTGCAAAATTAAATGTTGTTTGGCATACTGAACAATCTCTTTGGGCCAATGTTTTTCGTCCATTGGATTTATAGATTCAAATTGATCAAAGATTTGTTTGTCTATGTTTTCTACCTGGTCATGCAACAATCCGTACTTCCACGCATTCTCTTTGGTAGGCTTACCCGCATATTCAAATCGTTCTTGATGAGTCAATTGGATCATGGCCACGATCGGTTTTTCTTGTTTCAGCAAGCTAACGCAATCTCTCATTGCAGAACGAATGATTTTGCTATTACAATTTCCAGGAATAGCTTTATCCTGAACCATCCACTTAAAATGTTTGGCTATCAATATAGGATATCTTTCTGATCTCTCAATATTATAGTTAGCAGTATAACTACATCCATTGCTGTATAATATGGTCATGTGTTTAATAAGTTCATGTGCAAGGCCACCAAGGCTGCATAAGAAATTGCATGCGATTTCTTGAACACAAATCCACGGCTGTCATCCCCATCCCAAACCGACTCAAATACTTGGTCCCAGGGACGATTTTGCAAGTGTGCTTTGCCAGGTCGTATGATACTGATAAAAGCTGCCATCCTGGGGATGTTGTCGGGTTTCATTGACTGTAGTAAGTTTGGGTAATTGCCTACATGAACTAACTGGCTGGCCCAGTCTGCGTCGGTCCACAATCTTGTCCAAGGCGCCTCTTTGGTCAGTATCTCTTGGTAGTGTTCTGGACTTTGTATTAATTGATACACCGACATATTCAATAGATCAATTTTAAAATAGCCCAGTTTTTCTGCTTGTTCATAGTCAATAGTTGCACAAGCATTGATTGGATCGTAGGGAATGTCAGTGACATATACACCACTGTTGTGGCGACGCACCTGTCCTTGATTTGATTGTCGTGCCGGAACGGCCTGGATTAATTTCAACAACTGATCTCTGTCTGCAAGATCAATATCGATGTCTGCGCTCATGATTATTTTTATTGGTCAGTTTGTATTTTGTTTCTATACAGCAAATGATATTGTATCCAATCTTCAGAAAACAAATCAACCACTGCTTTTCCATTTGATCGCCAAACATAGGTGGTAACTTGATTGTCTTGTTGATCGTAAAATGAAAAAATTTGAGAAAGAATTGAATTAGATAATTTTATAGGTCCTATTTTCATTTCTAACACCTTTACAATGTATCCAGGTAACACATTATCGATCGCAATGGTAAGTTGATTGGGCATGGATATACAAAAATTAATCAATGATATTGATTGATTATTTGTTTGATCAATCAATATCTTTCCATGCCTATCAAAAATTTTTAGATCAATCGCCGGATGTGAGAATTCAAGCAGTAATTTAATATTAGTAGACTTCAATGTTAAATCCTAGTTCTTTTGAGCATAAATGTACCAATTCATTGTGATATTTTTTTCTCTCTTCGATGGTTATGGTCTCAGTCTGCCATTTCTTATTTTCTTTGATAGGAATAATTTTATGTTTGTCCATATTCTTGTGTAATTGAGTTCCGGGTATGATCTCTGCCGGAGACAAAAATAATCTCGAAATAACATTTTTATAGTGTGCTCTATCTCGAAACCATTGTTTGGTAAACTCATAATCTTGAAGAGTTTCTGAAGGGTACCCGGTTATAATCATTAAAATAACTTTTACATTATATTTTTCGGCCATTTGCAAATGATAATCTATGTCAGAATTTTCAAATGTTTTGCCTAGTTTTTTTCGAACTTCGGGCACGATACTTTCCACGCCCAGGCTCAAGGTAGCATGGGTGGCGCCCATTTGTCTAAACATCTCTTCGGTATGTTGGCTTTGTTGTCGTATAATAAAACTGGCATTCCAACTTATCTGCTCTGGCCTATATTTGTCCTTGTTGTAGTCGTCCATTAACTTTAACAATTTTTTAAACTCTCGCAGATTGCCATTGGTAATGCTGCTCCTGAAGTCAAAATCTCTCATGTTATATTTTTCCATTTGATATAACATTTCTTCAAAAATTGATTCTGCATCTCTGGATTGAAATTTTTTCCAATACTCAATCACGTCACAAAATTCACAATTTCTAACACAGCCTTTGGCGTCTACTATCGGCATAAAGTTTTGAGAATACAGATAAAAATTATAATCAGACCAGTCTGGATAAGGCAAAGAGTCCAGATCGGCGATGGGTTGCCAGACATCATTGTTTATTCCAGGAAAAGTACAATTACCTTTTACATATTCAATTAAAGATTGATCACCGTCGCCGGCGATCCAGTCATCTATTAGATTTAATTCTTTTGCAGTGTCTCGGAAGGTCGTATCATCAAAATTCGATACTGAATATTTGATACCAGGCCCTCCAGCCACTATCTTGATTTCAGGGCACAAATCACGTAACACAGCACACAGCCAAAGTGTAAAATTTTGACATTCGTAAGTTAGTAAACTCAATGCAATCACTGTTGGTTTTAAATCAATGATTCTATGAGCACAATAAAATAATATTTTTGAAATTTCCTGAGTTACCCAGTCCTCAGCTTGTTGCTCCTTGAAAAATTTTAATAGATTGTTGTATTCAGGATGAGATTTGATTTTTAACAAAACCTCAATGTTAAGATCCAGGGCCGTGGCTTTTATACCAGATAGATTCAAAGAAGATTTCAGTACCGCAGGTGCTGCCAATGGAGCATGTATAGAATTAACCAAAGGCATTCCAGCAATAACCACATGGTGATCTTTGAGATCAATTTCTTTATTTTTTTCCATTACCAACCTGCCTCTGTCAATATATTTCGAGCATATTCCTGATCTGCCACATAGTCTGCAAATTTTTTCATCCACACTTCTGAATCAATGTAAGGCCATATCATGGCAATCTGTGTGGCATCAAGTTCGCTCAAAAACTTTTGACCACTTTCACAATTATAAACGATCCACGGACTGATGCGACCGGCAGTTATCGCATAGACCATGGCATTTGTGTTGCCATAACGCAAGCAATCTTCTGCTGGATGTCCGGACTTCTCTGCCCAATCAATACCAAACTCCATGGCACGGGCCAGAGCATCATTGATATTTTCTATACGCAAATAGTCTATTAGGTATTCGGTATATATAGTATCTCGACACCAGTGATCAATCTTTTTGTTTTGTTTTAGTACCCATTCTACAAAACGTGCCGGATTGACAGCACGAATGTCCACACAGTAGCGACCAAACTTTACAAAGGCACGATAGTAAGGACTTTCACAAAAGTCATCATGGGTTTTTAACTTTGCACTACCCTGTGTCAGCTCATAGAACTTCAAATAAGCATGGAATCCTAATCGCACACCTGCTTCATCTTTTTCCATGCGACGCCGTCGCGGCTCGCAACTGTGCACCGCAAGACTACTCTCCTTTATAAAGTCCTTCTTACAATACTGACAGGTATACTTCATTCTTGTTTGCTTTTGATATGGCGATATATTTGATCGGCGACCAGGCTGGCACCTTTGACTCCTAGATGCCAGTTAGATTCTGATACGTATGTTTTTGTGAGTTGTCCAAACGAGATCATGTTTGATCCTGGTGTCAGTTCTATCTGATGCTCTCTGAATCTATCAATCACCGGTTTTAATACAGTGTTATCAAAATCACTCATTAACAAAAAATAAAAATCTATTTTTTTGTTTTGTAAAAAATTAAATAAAAAATCTATAGAATTTGATGTGATAACTCCTACCTGCTCAAGACCAATATTTTTACGGAGCTCTGATGTGATTTTACCATTGGCATCTAAATAAGAATAAGGTATAAAAGATTGCTTCCATGGAATATATTTTTTATCAACTTCTGGATGATCATATTCACAAAATAAATCGAGCCGCCATGGTTCAGAAAGATTAATCACTACTAACGTGTCTTCCGCTGTATAATAAAATCTGTTTATACATTCTAAAATAGAATGTGCGACCAATATGTTTCCGTGGGCACTTGCCGCAACATTCACAAAACTGGTAACTTCTAATTTTTTTGCCAAGAATCCAGACCAGCTTCTAGGCATCTCAACTGAGAATTTAGGATCGGTGATATACACACAATCGCCTGGCGATGTTTCGCTAGGAGGTTCGCCGCCTATACCATTAAACCAAAAATCTTGACTAAAACTGCACCCTGAGACTAGTAAATTTTTGTACTGTTTCATTTTTTTGTGTCTTGCCCTGCGGCTTTTATATATTCGTCTATGTCTTTTTTTGTGGTAATCTTGGCCAACAGGTCCAGTTCATCATCTTTGAGATGTGTATATAGTTCAGCCAACTGCTTACGTATGGCCGTGGCTCCTGCTTCTTTTTTCTTGGGAGCTATCCATTGATGTCTATGAGTGCCCATGCCAGGGCTCACTGTAGTAGCTATGAGCCACTGCAATCGAGGATGGCGGTTGATGTCAAAAAATCTCTTGTTCAAGCGTTCATTGGTAGAGATCAAATAAAACTCTTGTAGGTCCCTTGAACCTTGCACACAACTGCCCCAGCGTATCATGAGATAGTTACTAAACTTTTTCTTTTCTTCGTTGGTCAGTTCATCATAGAATCTGCGATTCTTGCGATCAAACTGGGACATTTCATTTTGTATACTGAGTTTTTCCACTACCAGGCCTGATTATAGTTTACTACTTCACAGTTTCTGCTGATATCTTTGACAAAATATACGCAGTCGGGTTTGAGACCTTCACCTATAGGCACACACAACATCTGACCGTTCTTGAGTTTGGGCGCATACCAGGTAACCTCTTGATACACGTCAATGATCTCTACATCCAAAAAACTGGGTCTGAAACTGCTCAAGGGATTAAACTGGAAGGCCTTGAATCCGCGATCATTGATAGCTGTCAACGGTAGGACTTCCAAGTCGCCAAGATCGGGCTCGCCGATCAGGATTTGCCAGTCCACGGGCATTTTGACTCTATATTCACCGATGCGTAAAACCAAGGCCGGCGCTGTGAAGCTTTCTAGAAAGATCAAAGGTATGTAATGATAATCAGGATCTTTGGGATCGCTGTTGTCAAATATAGCAAATCTCATGTCATCCACTTCTTCTGGCAAGTGATCTAGGTCAAATGGTTCGTTGTCCAGTGTTAATATTCTCATACATTGATTATAACATATATTTTCGCAAGAGCAACCACTACTTCCACTGCAACTTTTCCTGTGTGAATGGGTAGTTGGCTTCTTTGTAAAAGGTCTTGCGTTTGGTTAGATGCCGTTTGGCAAATCTACAGGTACTGGTCACGTCCCAGATCTGCACATGATCCTTGTCTTCGGCCTTGCGGATACCACGTCCTATGCTTTGAATAACACGGACAAAGGACTTACCTGGTTCAATGAGCACCAGGTTAAAAATCCTAGGTATATTGATACCCACAGCAGCAACGCCATAAGTGGCCACGATGATTTTACCGTCTGCCACAGCCACTTCGTCATATTCATCTTGTCTATCCTTTGCTTTGGTTGCACCGCTAACAAATACTGCATCCTTGAGTTGTTCTACTAGAGCCTGGCCTGCGGCGATACGATCTACCAGGACCAAGGTATTGCCTGTGGCATTGACTTGTCGCACCAGGTCAGCTATGGTTTTCAGCCTGTCGGGTTCTTCCAACAAGTATTTGAGCTCGCTTTGATAGTTTGAGAACTCTGCATGATCTTCCAACTGCACGATGTTCACATGGCACTGTGCCAAGACACCTTGACTTTGCAGTTCACTGGCACTGAGCTTGCTGATTACCGGACCAAGACTGACCAAGAGCGCCACGCTTTCAAACTTTTCTTTGGGTATGGTTCCAGTGAGTCCCCAGCGTATGGGTATGCGACTCATTACTCCTGTTAGCAAGGTCTTCAGTGCATCGGCCTTGGCCATATGCACTTCGTCCACAATCACGCACGCCACACCTTCTATAAACTCACCTATGGTGCAGTCATCCTCGGTGGTGCCATTTTTTGTGTTTTTGAGTAGCACGTTCAAGCTCTGCCAGGTACAAATAGTGTGCTGACACCCCCATTCTTTACGATCGCCAAAGTACACACCCACATCCAGTCCCATGTTGATGTAGTCTTTTTCTGTTTGCGTGACCAAGCTCTTGTTGGGCACGATCACGATGCTACGACCATAGGCTGTGACAGCATCACTGAGTGCCGCGGTCATCACAGTCTTACCAGCACCTGTGGCCACCTCTTGCAGGCACTGTGGATTGGCCAAGAAGTTGTTGATGATCTCTACCTGATAGTCACGCAGTTTCATGGGTTCACCTGCGGCCGGATGTCCTTTGGGCCAGGCTATATGGCTGTAACTGTCTTCAGTGACTTGCTTGAATTCAAAAGTGGTGGAATATTCTCGCTGATCATCTACTTCAATGTCGTAGTTGAACTTTTCTAATATGGGTATGATTTCTGGCAACAAGTTCACATAAGTGCTACCGCCTAGTTGGAAATACGAAACCTTGCCGTCCCAACGACCCAATCTCACGGCAGGCAGATACCGTGCATAAGGCACATCATATTTGAATGCATTGACACAACTACGACGAGCATCTAACTCAAGACCTTCAATCTTGATATTGACTTCGTCGCGTATGATAATAGTTGCTGTTCTCATTGTCTGTTTAACCAGTTCAAGTATAAACCCTGATCAAGGTCAGTGTCTACATATTGTTTTAGATCATCCACGGCATGCCCTTTGACGATGCGTTCTAATTCAAGCACCTGATCAGTATGTTGCACTACCATGCGGGAATAATCAATCAAGATTTGTGCATAGTCCTCCACAGTGTCGGCTCCACAGGCACGAGTCATTTCTTGCCACACATGTGGTCTATGCACCAGTTTGAATCGTTCGGCTGCCCACACAGCGGTTGCAAAATCTTGCACAGTGATTGCTATAAATTTATGCCTGTTGTTCACGTGATAGTTCAAATCATGACTGGGCACGCTCTTATAGGTCTGGAATATAGTGTCAAGGTATTCGGTCTTTTGTTGATCGTTGGCAAAGGTGTGCGGTTTTTTAAGCCGTTGCCTTTGTTCGGCGTGCATTATCACACGATTTTTAACTTCTACATCGGTGGAATCTATCATGGCCGCAATCAGATCTCCACAGGTTCCTCCGGTGTAGCAAACTATATGATTCATAGTTCAGGCTTCCATGGCTGTCCTTGATAAACAAACCAAAATTTTAAATTGCCATTGACTGTGTCGGGATTTTCAAAGGCATCATAGTTGCCCTGGCCGTCTTTGATCTTGGGACGAAACTGTAGGTCAGACCAGACTAGATCCAGCCCAATGTCACTCAAGCCCAGGGCCCAGTCCATGAAGTGTTGGCGAGCCTGTATACGGAGACGGTTATAGTGTATCTGTGTGTCTCTAAAAGAATAGAACACGCGAGCTCCTGGATTCAGGATACTAGAATAATTTTGCAAGTGTTGGGTCAGGCCCTGTGTGGATACCCAGTGGTCGGCACGATTGTTTACCACAGCAAAGTTATCGTATTTGCCTGTGACAATTTCAGCCAACTGGCTTCGGCTTTCCACGGTTATGACTTCAGGATAAAACTCCTGCACCTCCGGATACATTTCAATAGAGTCTATCTCGGGCCAAATGTCTTTGAGATAGTAACCAGCACTGGAAAAGAAAGCAGTGCGTCCAGGCTGACAATTACGCAAGATCTTGGCATCATATTCGTCTATGATTTTTTGATCTTGTTTGCGATTCCACAACCAATACTGATGCTTGAGTCTTCCGGCTCGATACTTGATGTATCGAGTCTTGAAATTTTCTTTGTGCTCGTTTTTGATTATTTGTTCAACTAATCTCATGTCGCTCGATATAATACATACGGTCAGGCACCACCCAAGTAAACCAATCACCATGGTCTAAATAATCCAAACTCAGGTCTAGTATCTTGTCCTGCGGCAAACTTTTACGCAACCACTGAGTAACGGCCAAATTCAAATTGTCATCCAGCGTGGGATCACAGAAACTGTCATCAATATTGATGTAGTGACGGTTCAAGCACAGGAACAGTCTAGGGCACTGCTGTAGAAGCTGATCAATGCGCTCGATTATGCCCACACATGGCATTCTACTAAAGCGTTGATCGGTGATCACTGCGAGTCGGGCCTGTGACGGGTGTGAGACTGACTGCAAGTTTTTTAAAACGTCTGTGTCTTTTTCCACATACACCGGCGTCAATTGATTCAAGGTAATAAAATCTTCTATCTGCCGTTCTCGCCTGAGATACACCTGATCTTGATAGTATCTTTTTTGCACGCTGCCCCAGATGCTCGCCCACTTGTAGAGATTTTGCGGCTTGACTGTTGAAAGATTTTCTGGGAAAACAAAGTGCATGGAACTAGTATAACATACTTATCAGACAAAGATCAAAAAAACAGGCACCTAAGTGCCTGTGTTAAATGGGTAGTTTTTGAGTCTACCCAGGAGCTACCGATTACTTAACCGTTTTGCACACGATTAAGAATTTTTCATACATGTTGATACAGCCAGGGCCTTCCAGTTGGTGTCAGACACCTTGGTCAAGTCTGCGATTTTCAAGGCCATACGCAGGCTCATTTCACGCAGGCGGTCCTTGTTGGCATCCATAAAGTTCAGGATCTCTTCACCTTTTTCTGGTGTAAAGTCATAGTCATTGAACAGTTGTCCTTGGCGGAAGATCTGCTTGATACGCAAGAACTTGTCACGCATGGTGTTCAAGGTCAAGTCCAAGAAGTGGCAACGACTCTGTAGTGCCTCCAAATGGTCCTTCATCTTCTTGCTCTGCAGGTTGTCAAACTTCAAGTTGGTGATGAAAATACAGCCACCTTTGAAGTCAAAACAGTCAGGAACACCTTCTCTGCGCAACATGGCTGAGTCTGAGTTCCAGTAGATCCTACGCTTCTTGCCTGAGTCCAGGGCAGCCTTGAGAATGTTCAAGCTCAAGTCATCTTGGAACACTGAGTCACAGTCGTCAAACACCAAGACATTGTTGGGATCTGAATGTTTGTACAACGTGCAGTAGAGCCCAATCGGAGTCATGGCACCTTTGATCACTTCATACTTGATCTTGCGACCAGTGATGCGTTCAAACAGGCCAGACTTTTCTAGTTCGTATTCTACGCCGTAACTTTTACCTACTCCAGGAGGGCCTACCACGATCATGGCACGGACATCACCAGCGATGGTGGCACGGGTCATTTCTTGCAGGATTTCAAATCTCTGCCCAATACGATCCATGACTTCATCATCGGTCTCCACAGGAGTCTGAGTCACCACAGGGCGATCTGCAATCACTGAGTCAGTGGTGAACTCCAAATCTTCAATGCTGTCTACTTTGATACGAACTACTTCTGGCACTTCGGGGCCAAAATAACCATCTGCTTTCACGGTAACATAGCCTCCCTTGGCCCCAGTTTGAAAACCCTTGACCAAGGCGAATGTGACATTATTCACAGGGGTGTTGCGATAACTGCCAGATTTGACCACGATTGTTGACATACAAGCTCCTTGTTGATTGTTTTAATAATAATATTATAGCAAATGGATTATTTCTTGTCAACCATGCTCTTCAAGTGGTCTTGATACTCAATACGAGACAATAACACAGAATAAATCGTATAAAAACAAGCGGTTATGCCCATGACTGCCAGTCCAATCACAAACTGCTCAGGGGTCATATTGGCAGACATGTATTGGAAAGCAAATGTCACTGCCACGCAGAATGCGCCGATTGTGGCTGTTTGTAAACCTGCTCTTAATTTTTGATTCATATTTTGCCTTTCTACAAAAATGTTGTATAAAAACTACATTATGTAACAATTATAGCAAAACAGGATTATTTGGTCAACCTGATATTACCAGGTTGGTAATTGTTGAAGTTCGGGGTTGAGTGTGTCCAATAAAGCCGCAGATATTACCAAATCATGCTCCATGACTGACCCGGGTTCAATAAACCAGTGCCAGGCACCATAGCCCTTGGTACGATCCACTGTTTGTAGAATGCCATCAATGACCACATTTTTCCTGGCGTCTGTGACTCCGTCGATGCATCCGGAACAGTCTACATACATGTCAGGTCCTGAAGATCTGCCCATTACAGTTACATAGTTGGCTTGCACATAGGCAAATCTAACCGTGGCATCTTCTACTACTACTCGCATGTGTTTGGTACCTACGAAATCCATGGGCACCTCAAATGTAAAAAGTACTGGTGCTGTAAATTCTCCTTGATTATCAGCACGTAATTCAACCAGATCGATCTTACCAGCAAAAACTTGCTCGCCATCTACCGTGGCTGTTACAGTGGCCGGACTTTGACCTGTGCCCCAACCGCATATTCGAATAGTTCTGTTTGTCATATTCAATCTCCTGTCCAGGATATTTATTGAATATTATTGCCAATGTTGTAAAACCACTGGATCGGGTACATCTGCGGGTTTGGGATTGCCGTGAAATATCAATACGCTGGTTTTAGAGTCTATTCTAGTGCCCAATCCAGGATGTTTGTAGGATCTCTTTTCAAACGTATATCCTCCGTCCAAGCATTGCCAACGCCAGCTTTTGATTCGATCTGGATCAAACAATCTGCGATGATCGGGACCGATGGCCATGCTCAAATAATCTTGATCGCCGCGATATTGGCTTATGATTTTTCTAAGCTCTTGGCGTTGGAATGCTTGCCATACATGATCAAATTGCCGTGTGTCCCACCACATTACACTGCTATTAATTTCAAAATCAGTGGGTTCCCAAAGGTATTTGAAATCTCTAACTGCCCAAAAATATTTGAGTGGACTTTGCCAAATCCAATCTATGTTAGAAACAATAACTGTATCTAAATCAAAATAAAGCAAAGGCCCAGCATGATGTTGCGTGTCAAACAACTGCATTTTATACCACCAGCCTTGACGAGGGCCGTGGATATTCCATGGGTGTAAAACATGTTTGACAAATGTAGCAGGCACTGGTCTGTCAAACTCGGTGTAAACATGCAGTGTTATGTCGGCAGAAATGTTGCGTTTCAACATGTTGTAAAGACGGTCTACATATTGCCAAGAATATGCATCGCCGTGAATCACACAGGCGCAGTCTATAGTCCCAGGCGATGTATCCATAAGCCTTGCTTGATTTCTTTCACTGTGTATTCGGTATGACATATTTCTACCAACCACTGGTCTCTATCCACTGTATATGGCTGTTCGATATCCGCTAATTGTATGCTGACTGGATAAGCCAAGCTAGAGGAGTCCACAATGGGCCTGGTACCGGCCAAGGCTGCTTGTATGCCTGGACCCGAATTATGATTGACCAATGCATGGCAATCAAAGGCCAGGTTGTAGCTGTCATAGGTATTGGCTACCTTAACAGGTTTTTCTATGACAACATCCGGGGGCAAATGAACCAGTCCAGCCCAATCCAAAGGACTTCTAGGATGTGGCCTAACCACGATAGGACGGTCCGTGACTGTGCGTAGTCGTTCCACTTGTTGAACAACCCAGCCTTCCATGCTGACCAGGCCTGCTACTTGTAGACTACGGGCATGTTGTGCGGCTATAACGATCCTAGGATTTCTAGAGACATTGATAGCCTGGCTGATGCCCAGTTTTTTAGGACGATCCCAATCTAGATTTTCTGTGTGTCCATAACAACCATTGGCTGTGATCGAGTTAAGTGCTATCTTCCAGGTTTCTCCACGATATAGGGAACCTACATCGGCTACTATCACAGGTCGCTTGGAATCTCGGTAACGCACCCAGACTTCTTGATTGGCGGCCATGCGGCCCGACCATAGCACACTCCATATTATGGCCGCGTCGGCATCATAGCTGTTTTCACAGATACGTATGCCATGTTGTTGTAGGGCCGACAACATGGCTGACAAGACCGGTCCACTGTTTTGGGCCAACTGAGAAGGAAAATAGGCAACTGTTTTGATCACTAAATATCCAGGTGAAATATACTGTAGTTACCACTTTCAATGCCGACGGTCTTAAACAATATGGTCAACGCATGATCAACGCATTTGAACAACATTGGCCAGCAGAAGTTGACCTAGTTGTGTGCGCAGAAAATTGCACTCCACAAACTTTAAGATCCAACACGCAAGTTTACGACTTATTGAACTTGAGTTTTGCCCTGAACTCTTTTGTTGAACGACACAAGAATAATCCTCTAGCTCATGGACTGGCAGGACCGCCAGAAGTGTTTGATCCTAAAAAAAGTTTCCGTTGGAACGCAGTGCGGTTTGCCTACAAGATTTATGCCATAAGTTTGGTGGCCAATTATACCAGTGAGGGTTGGCTGATATGGTTGGATGCAGACACAGTGACTCATAGTCCAATACATGTTGTGGATCTGGACCGGTTGTGTGCGCCAGATGCCATGATTGGCTATCTGGGTCGCGGAGAAAAGTATCATAGCGAATGTGGATGGGTGGCATATAATCTTGATCATCCTGCTACCAGAAATTTTATACAGGATCTGCGTGCCATGTATGATCAAGATCTTATTTTTAATCTACCCGAATGGCATGACAGTTATGTGTGGGACGTGGTACGACGTCAATATCAAGCACTGCATAAATTTTATAATTTGACTTCAACTATGCCAGGACCTGGGCGAGCTGGACATCCTTTTATAAACTCAGAACTTGGTAGATTTATGGATCATTTGAAAGGCTCAAGAAAACAACAAGGACGCAGCCGCCCACAAGATCTTGTTATTGCTCGTCCCGAGGCGTATTGGCGTTTTTGAGTTTGCTCCACATACGAGTTTTGGTAAGACTTTTTTTACCGTCTTCTTCGAGTGCTGCACGCCCCATGAGGTAGGTGTGACATTCTAGTTGCACTACCTGGGCATTCATAGCATTGTCAGCGGGCAAGAAACACGTTTTATAAAATTCAGTTAGTTTACCAGCGCCCTGTGGGGTCAATCCATAACCTACTGCTCCGGGCATGACCTTGCGATTTAGTGGCACTGCTTGAGCAATACCTTCGGGTTGGTATAATTTTTGTGCATACCAATCGTCTCGATAAACACTTTTGCCAGTGGCAACCAACAACACATCTTGCCATTCCACTGGCATCCACTCCCGTTCAAAAATCACATCATCTTCAAAAATCAGTATTGGTTCATTTAACTCTACACATCGTTGCCATAGTCGATAATGACTGTGAAAACAGGCCATGACTCCAAAACGCATGCTGCTCTGACGGTATTGCTCGTCTACCGGATTACCTTTGAAGCTGGTGTGATATAAAATTCGTTGTTCTTGGGCAAAAATTTCTTCAACTTCGTCACCGTATGTTCCTTCATGAAAGGCCACGTCAAGTCCATATGACCTTAAAGTATTATATACCTGGACAGCACTTTCAAAAGAACTTGGAATCCGACCAAGACCGATCACATATGCTCGCATGGGAATATTTATATGCGTAGTTTTTGATTAAATATAATAACATGTCAATTTTAGTCAGCGTTCTTATACCAACAAAAAATCGCGTAGATTTATTGCGACGAAGTATGGCCAGCCTGTTTGACTTGAGTGATGATCCTGGAAACATAGAAGTAATTGTGGCCCACGACGACACAGATTTGCCCAGTATAGAATATTTTTCCAGCTCAAAATGGAGTACTGATTGCTCGGCCTGGGGTGGTTCTTGTAGAGCATTGCCATGCCCGGCCTGGGGTTACTGGGAATTAAATCGCTACTACAATATCATGGCCCAACAAGCTCAGGGCCAGTGGTTTGTGATCTGGAATGATGATGCTGTTATGCTGACTCAAGGTTGGGATCAACATATCAAAAAACAAAACAATTTTGTTGGCATGTTGCACATGACCACACAAAATTTTAAACCTAATCTTACATTATTTCCTATTATTCCCAGAGTTTGGAATGACTTATTTGGTGAAATCAGTCACACACAAATTACCGACACTTGGATACAGAACATCTGCCACGAAGCCGGTGCCGTGTTAGAGATTCCAGTGACAGTGTTACATGATCGCTATGATGTAACTGGCAACAATCTAGATCAGACCTATCTAGATCGCAGATACAACAAAAAAGCCTTCAATCACGAAAGCATGCAACTGTTAAGATCTCAGTGGGCTCAACGTCTTAAGGATTATCGCGAACAAACCAACGCAAGTGTTGCCATGCCGCACCAGACTTGAGCTCCTCAAACTTCCAATGACTCATTGCCAATCTTTGCGCCCAGGTCAAACGATCTGGCAACCATGGTCGTTCAATGTTGGCCAGACAAACATTGGCAATTTCCTTGCACTGGCTGCGTTCTGGATCTGTAACAAATACCGGATATCCTTCTATGGCCGCAGCCACTGCCGGACTGCTGTTGTGATTCACTACCGCCCAGCAGTCCTGTAAATCTTCTAACAGTGTCTTGTTTTCAGAAATAACAAAATTGTAATGGCCGGACAAAGCGGCCAATGATCTAAGATAATGTTTAGCTTGGCGATCTCCCGGATGTGCTCGGATCACTATAGGTCTTTTGGTATGTCGACGAAGAGTGTCCAACACATTCTCTGTCCAACAAGAAACCGTGGTCGTGCCCATGCTCCATCCACCGTTGCGTTGCAAACAAATCAAAATATGCCTGCCATCGATCCTGTAGTCTTTTAACTGGATGTTAAGGTCTTTCTGTATCTGGATCCATCTAGCCGGGTCAACTTTGTTGTCAAAATATATACCGGTATTAGGAAATACTCCATTGGCACTGTATCGCAAATAGTGCAAGGGATTTTCAGTGTTTGAATACAAGAACAAGTTGCTGTCGGCAGTGATTACATAACGTCTTTGCTGTAGTTGTTGCGCTATCACCTCTTGTCTAAGTTTGAGATGTGGGCTCTCAATTTGATCACTGATCCAACCTTGTATCACAGCTACATCACTGTCAACGACAGAATAATCTCGCACATCAATGGCCTGATCTCCAACCTGTTTTACACCTTGTGAAAAAAACTGCAACATGTGTGTTTTTTCATAATTAGGTTTTCGAGGCACGCTGAGATGATATACTGCAATTCTCAAGGTCATATACTAAATCTCACGTTGTTGGCAATGTTCAGTAAAGATTCTTTCCTGGTGCCATTCTTCGGCTTGTGGCGTGTTTGCAAACTCATGAAAACACGGAGTGCCCAAGGTATAGTGCAACAACTTGGCCTCGGGATTAGCACCATACTCATCTGGCAACCAGTTCCATTCTCGGGGTAATTCGCCGATGCGGGCATCTTCTAACCAGGCAAATCTATGAAGGTAACTGCCGGGTTGATTTTGCACAAATTCTGGAGTTAACCTACGATTGGGCCAGCTACTACAATTCCATAGTATTACACTTGACCAATTCTTTCTGGGATAGTCTTCGTTTTTGGCCCCCATGTATTTTTCTGTCATGCGTGTTTTATAGTCGTGTTTGACTACCATGACATCTTTGTCATACTCTCTCAAACTCCAAAGTTTGACAATGTCATCACGTAGCACCATGTCGCCGTCAATGAATATAGCCCAATCGCTATAACTCATGAGATGTGGCACTAGGAATCGGGTATAAACAAAATGGTTGCTGTTGTCACCGTGTGTTTCTTCATAGTCCTGGAACAAGTTCAATGCCACAGGCATGATAGCCACCGGCTGGCTGGCATGCCGAATTATACTGTTAACACAGACATGATAGGCTATAGCTTCTCTAGGATCGTAGCCCACAAAGATTGGTAAAGGAGTCACAGTCTTACTATGTCCTCTTCCACACAATTTTCACCGTATTGTATTTCTACCACACGCAAGGGTTTATCTGTTTCGTTACACAACTGATGCCATTCATTAGAATCAATATGTATGTGCTGATGCCGATTAAATTCTCCTAACAATTCAGCATCACTTTTCCGGTTAATAGTATAAACTGTAGCCGTACCTTGAGCTACAAACCAATGTTCAGCACGTTGACTGTGACGTTGCATGCTGAGACTTTGTCCAGGCAAAACTGTGAGTTCTTTGACCTTGACTTGCGAACCATCTTCGTGCAACACACGATAGTATCCCCAGGCACGTTCGGTCCTGGGTGCTTTCCACTCTTGCAATATCCACGAGCTAGAATTGGCTTTGTCCTCGCCTCCTACTCCAAACACAAACTCTACACCTGGCACTGTCATTTCTGGAATGTTGTCCTTGGTGCGGTCGCCGCCATTGGCAAATACAATACGTGCTTCTGGATAGTGTGCTCGGACCTGTTGCAACAAGTGGCAGGCTGTGCCGTCCTCGTCATCAAAGGTGTAAACTTCGTCCACAGGCTTAAGATTGTTCAGCACTGTCAGTCGTTCTTGCCAAGGCATAAATGCACGACCTTTTTTACGGGCCAACCACTCATCGCTGTTGATACCCACTATCAGCTGATCACCCAACATCCTGGCTGCTTTGATCAGTCGGATGTGCCCAGAATGCACAGGATCAAATCCACCGCTTACTACTACTATAGTCGTCATGTGGATATTTATATGCTGTTTATGGCCAGAATTTATCTTATAGCCATGCTCATCAAGCTGTGATCTATCCACGGTAAAACCAAATCTTGCTGATTGAGATAACCATGAGCATGTATGCTGGCATCTGCAGATTCTGGAACCAATTTGAGTTCGGACAAACGGTACCAAGTGGCAGTTGCAGGATCTAAGGGTTCGTGTGAGCTTTTGTATACCACTGCGTGTAACCATGGATCTTGTGGTATTTGTTTAAAAAATCCCGATCTACAATCCCAACCGGTGGTGGCCAACAAATAAATCAAACTGACCAGGCTATAGTGATAATAACAACCGCTAGACAAATAGTAGTCGAACTGACGGCGATGCATTCTTTGAGTGATAGGCACACTAATACATAGCATGGCTCCGTCGCTGGCTAGGTGCCACCACCGACTCAAAGTCTGCAAAGGATTTTTTGCGTATTGAAAACTGTCATGGCACCATAAGACATCAAATCCGTCTGGACACTGTTTGATTTCCTGTTCAAAATCAGTTTGTTCGTAGATTATGTTGGAATGATTTTTGAGCAATACAGATTTTGCAGATAGGTCTACTCCGGTGCATTGGATATTCAAAGGTTCTGGAATTTCGTCTCGAGTAGTTCTTGTTGCCCACCATACCAGATCCTCTCCAGTACCGCATCCAAGATCAATCACGTTGCGTATGCTGGCCATGAAGTCATCATGCTCGTACAGAACATTTAGTGTTTTCAGGCTGTGTTGATGACTGTCTCCAGGGTAGGCAAAAGTCATACCTGTATGTCTTCCATGCCGGCTGTGCGTAGACGCACAATATGACCGCTCATCCATGATTTTGAATCCAGGCCTTTCATGATACCCAACCAACGATTGCGCAACAAGGCCACTTCGTTGATAATGGTTTCAAAGTCGATGACTTCGTCCTCACCATCCACATACTTCTCTGCATCTCTTGAAGTCAAGGCACGTTGATAGCCTTCTAGATATTTTTGAAAGTGTTTTCTACGAATCTTTCTCAACTGTATATTCAAGTGATTAAGTATGGCTTCAATTTCTTGGAGCTGATTAAATCTGTGTTCGGTGATACCGGGCAATTCTTTGATGTTTTTTTCAATTAGACCGCCCACACGCACATCACGTTTGGCATCTTCCAGCTCGTTTTCGTAGTAGGCTATAAAGTCTGGAATAGCACCCAGATCAGCGACCACACGACTATACCACATCAATAATCCTCGTCCTCGTCCTCGTAATCCTCTTCTTCGTTATCCTCTTCATCTTCATGATCTTTCAGATAACTGGTCAAGGCACGTTTTACTTCGCTGTCGCCTTTAAATGTTTCTCGGATTTCGTCGGCATCAACATCATTGTCAATCAGGACATTGATCAAGGTTTCTGCAGCTTCGTTACGATCTTGAGGGTTTACATAACGTTTGAGTTCGTCCCAAATTTCTCGGCTTAATTCTACTGACATCCTTTATTCCTCCGTGGCTGTTTCTTCAGTACTTACCGTTTCCTTCTGATTTGCAAAATCAGCCATGACCTTGTCCAAGCATCCTTCTTCGTTGTTTTCCCAGGCCTTGCGGAACTGTTTGATTATCTCCCCATCCGATGTCACAAACATGAGTCTGTTGCCATCCTTTTTTAGCAAGCCTTTCTTTTCAGCCAAGTCCACAAGTCCACTGTAAGGATTCATGCCTGTTTCATACGGAATCTTGACCTGCACACCTTCAAAGGGTTTGGCATAGCGTGTTTTCATTACTTTACAACCGGCACGGATGCCCATGACTTCTGAAATCTTGTTGCCATCTTCGTCCTCTTTGAGTTTCATTTTCTTCATAGCGACCACGATACTTGACGCATAGATAAAGCCTTGTCCGCCTGAAATTTTGTCGTCAGGATCAAACATGTCCTGTGACGCATAGGTATGATTGGTACATACCAGGCCTACGTTGTAACTACCAAACATGTTGACACAGTTACGCACAAGTGCTGTCAATGCCTTAGGCTTGCGACCCAGGTCGCCTTTCATTTCACCTGCATCAAATTGATTGACATCAGTGGGTGTCAATAGCATGCCCAAGCTGTCAATGATAAACATGACTTTAGGACGCTCACCGTCGGGTAGTGCTTTGTAGTCACTCATAAATGTTGAGATGGTTTTGGCCACATCGTCGATCATGGCCATGCTTAATTTCAGCAATTTGCTTTCACTGGTGTCTACACCCAAGGCCTTGAGCCAATCCTCATCTAGTGCGTTTTCACTGTCAATCAACACAACAAAAATACCTTGCTGTTGTGCGTTCCTAGCAATATTACCACTACAGATATAACTCTTGCCAGCACCAGACTCGCCGGCAAATACTGTCACTTTACCGAGTGGAATGCCTTTGTTGAAGTCTCCGCTTATCAAGTAGTTGAGTGCGTAGTTGCCTGTGCTGATCCAGTCAGTGGGATCGTTGAAGCCAATACTGAGGCCGTCAATACTTTTTGTTATTTCTTTTCGAAATTTACTTACATCAAATGGTTTACCCATAATTCACCTATAGTTAAGAAGAGGCACAAGGGATCTCTCCCCTGTGCTGTATGATACTATGTATTACTGCTTTTGTCTAGCCCGGATCATGGCCAAGATGTCTTCGGCCTTTTGAGTCGAAGGTTTGGCTTCTACTGGTGCACTTGCTACTGCCGGTGCATCGTCTTCATCAAAACTACTTGATGTCGCAGGAGCTGGTCGGGCCGCAGGTGCTGGAGCATCTTCGTCGGCGTGTGCGGCACCAGATCCACCAGCTGGAGCATTGACGCCTGCTGGGCGGAAATATTGACCCCAACGTTCGGTATCATAGGTCTGACCATCCACTGATGCTTCAAACATTTCCTTGATGACCTTGACTTCGGCTTCGCTTGGCTTCTTGGGCAAGAATGTGCTCAAATCAAACAGGCCATACTTGTCTACTGCGGCTTGTTCGGCTTCTGTGAGTGCGCTTTCTTTGCGTGCCCATTTACTACTGTTGTAGTCTGCAAAACCACCTTTGCTGGTCTTGGTGATACGGAAGTCCAAGCCACGCAACAAGTCTGTTGGCAATTCTTCCAGTTCTGGATCCATCAGTGCGCCTTTGATGATGGTGAAGATCTGTGGACCAATGATAAATCTACGGATTGGATTCTCGGGGCTCTTGTCATCGGCCAAGGGATTCTCACGCACAAAGCCTTGAAAAATATAACTGCGTTTTTTCCAATACTTGCGACCCATGTCTTCTAGTGCTTTGTCCTTGAACCAGGTGCGAACTTCTGTGAGCACTGGGCAGGTCTCTTGCCACATCTCCATGCATGGCACTTGGACATAAACTTGTTTAGAATCTGCTTCGCCTTTGATGCCATTGAATGGCAAGCGGATCATGGCTCGTTCTTGCCAAAAGAATGTGTTCTTTGAATTACCATCAGGCAAGAAACGGAGTGTGGCACTTTGGCCTTCTTCCATGTTCCAATGTGGGTAAATCGAGTTGTCACCGCCTGTGGAGTTTCCGCCTTGTTTGGATTCGCTGGCGGCTAGTCTTGCGCGAATTTCTGCTAATGATGCCATAGTTGAGTTGCCTTTCTAAAGTTTACTATGTGTTGCCTATCTAAATGTTTAGATGTTACGTTGCCTGTGATGCTAAAGTAAAAAGCGCATACACTTGAGTTAGTATATACGCTTTATTTCGTAGCGTCAAGTGTATTTATGACGCGGTTGTTCAGATGCTAGGTTTTGATCATGCCGCTTAGTTCTTTGAGGCGGGTCAAGAATCCAGTATCTTGGGCCACCGGTTTCATGCGGCCGCTGTGTCCATACTGTCCTTGCAGGGCTGAGGCTTCGTACATGCCACACTCTTTGAGTCCATGAACTGGGCAACTTTCACCAGCTTCGGTCATGTTGCAACGGCTGGCTTCATCAAGTTCCTCTGTGGGCACACCGTCAATGTCGGCCGGGGTCACACCAGGATTGGCCGTTTCGGCCACTTCTAGTTCGTAGTCTGGTGCAGGTCTTTCTTGAGCAGGCACACCAGCATGTTTCAAGATACTACTCAAGTCTTGATCATATTCTGGATAGGCTGGCTGGCCAGCACCTGGTGGATCTTCGGTCTGTGTGGCAGGATCTTTGACAGTTTCTTCCATTTCCTCGCCTTGCTCAGGCACTTCGATGTCGGTGATCAGGTCATCTGCGGCATCACCGCCCAACATTTCTTCAACCTTGTCTTCTTCTGAGCCAAGATCAGCGGGTGTCTGCTCAGGCGGATTCATTGCATACTTGTCATCGATGTTCAAGCTGGTGATGACCTTCATGATGTCAGGATCATGTGCCAATTCCTGCATGCGGTTCAACACGATCTGGCGTGCGTCGGCATTGGCATCACGATCGGCCAATTCCTGCAGTTGGTCAAACAGTTCATCATCACCAATGAGATCATACAACTGTTCGGTGGCATTGGTAGCATCCGCACCCACTGGCAAGTCTTGGCTGAGCAGTTCGATCAGCTTGGCTTGCTTTTCGGGTGTGTCTGGTGTTTGCCAGGTTCCTTCCATGAGCTGATTGGCCCAGGCTTCAAATATGTTGGCTTCTTTCATAGCGTTTTCCTGTTGTTGTATTCGGGCTATCACTGGCAAGGCATCTTCGATCCGCTGATCAATGCTTTGTGTGACAAACAAGTGCTTGAGTCCTTCTATGACCACAGTCTCTTCTTTTACGTCCAAGGGAGTCCATGATTCAAAATATGTGTGGTAACCTCTGCGGTTGGTCAAGCTCTTGAGATTTTTTTGTAAGTTTTCGTAGTAGACATTGGCACGCTCGACCAGCTGGGCAGTGTCACCTTCTAACAGCTTGCCAGCATTGGCACGTCTAAATCGACTCAGCACAGTGAGTTCCGTGACCATTTCAGCAATGTGTTGTCCACGTAGGTCATAAGGACGGCCACCATTGCGCACATGTTCCAGCATGGCCTTGCCGGCAGTGAGATTGCGGAAAGGTAACTTGTAACGTTCTCCTTCGGCTGTTTCAATAAACAGGCTTTCTACATAACGGAATCTGGCTTCGCCTTCACCCAGGTTGCGTTTGTGTTTGATCATGAGTCGGCTTTCGTTGGCGCCAGCATTCCAGCTGACGTCCTTCTTTCCTTGCCATGACTCAAACAAGCCTTCTTTGATGGCAGCTTGTCCTTGCATGCTGTAGCGCAGGTGATTCAAATTCTTCACACCAAAATCTAATCGATTGGTGCGCACGGCAAAATGTTTGAGTTGCTCTAAAAAGTTGAACCAGTCGGTTTTATCGGCACCTTCCATGGTTTTGCCCACGTTGTCGGCACAGTAAACTTCCAGGGCTCCGTCATCACTAAGCATGATCACAACAGTGCCATAGTCCTTGCCGGATTCAGCACGGAAGTCAAAACTGAATATTTCCGCTTGGCTAGGATCAGCAGCGGATTTTCCAGCGGCATCCAGGATTTCTGGATCAAAATCTCTGGTGACCAAAAGATCAAACAGTTTGCGGGCGGGTGTTATATTTGCCATAGTAGTGTATTTATCGTAGTACTGCTATGAAGGGCATAGGCGGTTTTATATCATCGCCATGGTCACGCAGTTGGTTGTTTATGGTGCTGTCATAAGTTTGTAGCAGTTGTAACATGCGCACTGCCAGCACTGTGCTCATGACAAGATCGTCAGTTTCGCCGGGTTTGGCCGCATAGCCCATGCCTGAAGCCACAAAGGTTTTGAGCTCGCTGACCAGGCCCGTGCTACGTATTTTCATTCTGGCTGTTTCTATCAACAATTTGAGCTTGTTGCAGGCTGCCAACTTGGGCTTGTTAGTGGTGTTGAATCCTTTGCGATATCTGCGGTTGCCGCCCGTGCCGGGTTCACTGAGGAAATAGCCCTGTATGTTTTCTTCACCGTACTCAGCTATGCTGATCAAGGCCGCTTCGCCAATGGTGTTGTTTTCTATGCTGTAATAGACTCGTTGAGGATCCTGCACAGTTTCATTGATATGGGCACAGATGCTGGCCAAGATACGCACCTGTTCGGGTATGGTGGTCCTGTTGTGCCGCCATTCTGCCACTTGTTCAGTGGTTTCTGCTTCGTATACCTGTATGGCCGCAGGATCGCCACCGGTGCCCAGGCTTGGATCAAGTGCTACCACGTAGGTACGATCTTTTTTAGGTCGTTGATACCAGCGTACCTGTCCAGTTTTGTAGAGAGGTTCATGCCCTTGTAAATCCAGGAGCTTGGCAGGAGCTATCAAGGTCTCATCATTTATTACAAATTCACAATTCATCTCACGCCGGAAACGATCTTCGCCTAGCTGTGCCCGTTGTTCAGTGGCCCAGGCTTCATCACGATCTGGGTGTTCGTTCCAGTAACTGCGATAGGCTTTGAATCCGTTGATGCCCAATTCAGTGGGATTGCCGTAGGCATCTTCGCATTTGTTGGCACCTTTCCACAGCAAGGCAAACTGATCTTCATCTGAGTTGGGCGTCGACGTAATAATGGCCTTACCACCAGTGGCCAAGGTAGGTGCTATGGATGTCCAGAACTCTCGGGCTATGGTGGGCCGCACGAATGCAAACTCGTCACAATACAGCAAGGTAATGGACATACCACGACCGGTGTTTTCTGTTGTGGTAGTTGAAACTATGCGGCTGCCGTTTTCAAAATCCAGGTTGCCTTTGTTGTAACTGGTGACTCCGGCACGAATATGGTCTGGACACAGTTCGTAGGCATAACGGATACGTTGCATGATCTCCTGTGAGCCAGTGTACTTGTGTGCGGCAATCAGGATGGTCGAGTCTGGACGGAACATGGCCATCCATAGGAGGTAACCTGCAGCCGACGTTGACTTACCGGTCTGCCTGGGCATCATGCTGATACTGTATCTGAAGTTGTGGTAGGTATCTATCAAACGTTTCTGATAGTCAAAAGGGTGGTACAACATCTTGCCTCGTGTGGGATGCTGTATGTAGAAAAAGTTGTCCATGAAATACTGCGGTCCTGTGTCAGGATCTGCACAGGCCATGAATTCAGCCAGTTGCTGATCGGTCCAACTCTGCTTGCGATAGGGTGATTTAACTAGAGTAGAGGCGTCTTTGCTCATAGTAACGTACTTAGTTCCGGCCATAATTGGGCGAACTTTCCTTGTTGATCTGGATGATATGTTGATTCAATTTCTACGATGTGCGATTTGAACTGCTGGATCAAGGAATCTGATTTGGCCTGCTCCAGATTTTTACGTGCTTGTTCTAAAAATCCTCGCTCGCCCGATGACAGGTCAGACCTTGCTAGGACACTGTGTAATTCTTGCAAGGCCAGTTTCTGTATGCCTGGACCCAGTTGCAGAGGATCCAGGTATTCGGGTTGGAACAGGCTTTGCCAGTGTATGTCAAGTTGCTGGCTCTTGGCCCAGGTCACAAACTCATCTAATCGTGTGGCATTGTAAACATTATACACAGCATGGATACCAATTTCATGTCCCACACACTGCCGTATTCTCTGTATGTTTTTTTCTAAAAGATCCCAACGGCCACCGTGGCGCACATATTCAAATCGTGATCCAACATTGTCAAAGCTCACATTCCATCCCACACGCGGTCGTTGAGCCAGGCGTTGGAAAATACGGTTTGTGTCAAGATCCACACTGAGGTTGGTTATCAAATTGACCAAAGCTGAATCTGGAGTCACGTCCAACACTGATTCATTTTCTTTCAGCAACAAGGGTTCCCCGCCCACCAGGGCCACTTGCCGTATGCTGTGTTGATGTAGTGACAGGTATTCGCAAACCTGTTCGATATAGGGTCTGGTGCCCGAACGCACTGGAACACCTTTTAAATCAGCCCACTTGCTACTGCACTTGTCTCCACAGTAGTTACAGCTGAGATTACAGGTGATATTCCAACGCACATCTATCAACACCGGTTGATGATCTTGATCAGACACAGTGTCAGGATCAAATCCTGAATTCAGACGGTTGTGCCAGTCACGTTCACTGCGGCCATAGCGTTCGGCCTGTATGCAGTTTTGGCAAAATTCAGGGTGCATGCGGCCTTGCCGCAGAGTTTGGCGTATTTCCTGCATGACAGGGCCGTGCAGGATCTGTTCAATGTTGTGCTCGTTGAGATTGCCCAACATGTTGGGATCGCCGGCACAACAGGTTTTGACATCACCACGTGGGTTGATGTGCAAGCCTCGCCAAGGAGCTGCACAGTAAACTTTTGACATCAACTACTTATAGGGATTTTCGCCGGTGAGGCCAGGTTTGGCAAACCATAATTTGAACCAAGGTTCGGTGCCGGGTTGGATGTTTTTGTTGCGTTGGAAACGGGCCACATGTGTGCCTGTTTTTGATATATTACTGCCCGCAAGAGGTTTTAACTTGGACTTGGGATATACACTCCTGCCAAACTCTGAGAATCTCATTGTCCTAGATTGAACCTTATACCTGTGGCACGCTCGATTTCGGTCATGGTGGTCTGATATTGTGGCCAAGACGTGGCTGGACTTATAGGTGCGTTAGGAAACAAGTAGGCCTGAACCTGGCGGCTGTTGCGTTCAACCACAATCTTGTAAAGCCGGGTAGGTATTCCCAAGCCGTTGCCTGTGACCAGATGTCCTGGATCAAATATGCCACCCGAAATCACATAGAAATCTGTGCCAGGTTGGCTGGCCCACTGGCGCACAGCCACTTCCAACAAGCGCCAGGCGCCACGATTGTTGTTGGCCACCTGTGCCAGCATGTTTGAAAGAAAGAAACTTTCACTCATGATGGCGTCGCTCTGGCTGTTGTTAGCTGCCGGACTCATGTGTCCGCGATCGTGTGTTCGACCCACTGTGGCATAGTCTGCTAGGCTGGCACGGCATTGCTCGACCACAGCAGGATCTGGTCGGAAATCGTCTCTGCGTTTGGCAGGGCCGTTCATGCCTGTTGCGGTCAGGTGTTCAAACACAGCCACAGGAGCCTTGGCGTTGCAACGATGGATAACAGCATAGTTGGTTTTGCAGAGTTCTTGATCGCCTGGCTGTGCTTGATAGGACACAGGACCATTGGGCAGGAACTGCGGGCATTGTTGTGCTATCTGTGCCCAAGTCAGGACAGGGGCAAACAATGCGATGAATAGTAGTCGTTTCATTTTTTCGTTCCTATCGGACCTGTATCACAGCAAAACTCAAGACGATGGCATCGCTGTGACTGTTGTTGTCTAAATTGGTAATCATAATGTTGAAACTGTTTGTGCCCACTCCGGCCACTGTGGCCAGATAGGTGTTGGCCCGCACAGGATCTTTGATGTTGAGTATGATCAAGTCGTACTGCTGAACATAGGTATTGTTGACCACAAATGTAACTTCGGTGCCCCCGGCCAAGGCCGCACCGCTGGTGGTGATGCGACCAGTCCTACCGTTGCAGGTCACTGCGGTAGATTTGTTTGTGAGCTGTGTGACATTGCCGCCGTCATCAATGTTCAGGTTATACTGTATATTGCCTTGCACATACAAATTGCCCACGTTGCTGACGTTGGTGGCCGAAATGAGGTTGCCAATAAAGTTGGTGGCATTTATGTTGCCGGCCACACTGAGCACATTGGTTGAGCTGTTGTAGGTAAATTCTGCATCGTCGCTGACTTCTTTGCCCGATCCCACAATGGCCACACGACCTGCGGTGAGATTTTGTCCCACAAGGTTTCCACCTGTGACATTGCCTGACACACTGGCGTAACCAGTGATGTTGGCTCCACCTGCGCTGATGGTTCCTATTGTGTTGCCGGCTATGGCCATGACCAGGTTGCCACCTGATGCGGCTATGTTGGCCCAGCTGGTGCCGTTTACAATCTTGGTTCCTGTTGAGGCTGTGATGTTGCTGAGCAGGCCACCGTCACCCAAGAAATAACCTGCGGTGCTGATGTTGCCGGTGGCAGTGACCAAACCTGCGGTACGAACATTTCCGCCGTCAATGTTGCCAGTGACGCTGACACGTCCTGTGGTCTGCACATTGCCAAATGTGGCATTGCCCGTGGTTGAAATTATGCCTGAAGTGCGTAGGTTGCCACCGTCGATGTTGCCGGTGATGCTGAGCAGGGTTGACACAATAGCAATAGACGCATTCAAATTGGGCGTGCTAATATTGCCAATGGCACTGACAGTGCCAGAGGCCGTGATGTTGGCTCCGCTGATGTTGGCCGCTGTGACTGTGCCTGTGGTACTGACCCCACCGTCTATGACCGTGGTTGCCGTGATCAAATTACCAGCCGTAACATTGCCAGTGGCAGATATGCTGCCGCCAGTTCTCAAGTTGCCGCCAGTGATGGTGCCTGTGGTAGAAACTATTCCGCCGGTGATGCTGGGTGCTGTGACCACGCCTGTGGCTGATACGGTAGTGCCGGTGACTGTGGTGGCCGACACTGTGGTCACTGACACTGTGTTGCCTGCAAAGTTGTTGGCCGACACATTGCCCACCATGCTGAGTCCTGAATCACTCAGTGTACCACGCACATTGGTGGCTGTATTGGTTCCACCAGTGAAGAATCTTATGGTCTTGTTGGCAGTCTGAGTGCCAATGATCAAGTTGCCGCCATTCACATACAGATATCCATCATTGGGTCCAGTGACGGCATAATCTGCATTGTTGTAAACATTGCTGTTGATGCCCATGTCTATGTAGTAACTGCTGTCATCGCCGTTGTTGGCCACGGCCACGAAGTCTGAACTGGCGTTGGCTCCCTGGAAATGATTGTGGATAACGATCTGATTGTAGCTGTCAATGTTGCAATCGGCCTGTAGACTGGCATTGGGGAAATCTATAGTGGCATTGCCAAAGCCCACATGCAAAAGGTCATTGAACTGGCCTGTGTTGCCATACACAGTGTTGGCTGTGATACCCCAGGCATTGCCATAATCAAAATTCCAGGTGTTGGAGCTGGTCTTGTACAAGATCCCAGCACTGACATTGTTGGCTATGTTGCCGATAACAAGACCCGAATTGTTGATGTTGTTGTAGACCGTGGCTGTGTTGGCCACATAGACCACTGGTCCATCCACGGTGCTGGGTATGACATTGCTGACATTGCCAATGATGCTGAGGTCGGTCACGGTCAAGCTGTAGAGTGTGACATTGGCTGTGGTGTTGAGATCCTGTGGTGTGCTGAGAGTGACCACACCGGCCACGTTGCTGGTCACCAACACACGATTAGGTGTGCCGTTGACGCCAAGGATACCAGTGTTGGTTATGGTTATGTTGCCGGTGCTGCCGGACAAGTTGATGCCGGCACCGGCTGTGAGACTGCTGACCGAATTGCTTGGTGAATAGGCCGTGTTCTGGAACGAGCCGTCCTGGAAGGTTATGCCAAGATTGCCTGTGCCCCCAGCACCTGTGTTGGGGAAGTTGATGCCGTTGCCATTGACAGTGGTAGCCAAGGTGCGAACATTGGATCCAATGGGTGTGACATAAATGTTGATTTTGCTGCCCAAGGTATTGGCTGTAAGCGCTTCAGCAGCTACCATTTCAATGGCCGTGGGTGTGGGCAGTCCTTGAGGAGCGAATTTGTTGGTGCTGTCAATCCAGCCTGCGGCACCAAATCTGGCCATGACATCATTGGCTTGCAAGGCCACTGGCACATTGGCAGTGCCTCGTCCAGCACGTCCAATAAATTGTCCAAACACACTGTTGGCTACCGAGGTGCCAAAGGCATCAATGGTCACACGTGCTATGCTGTTGTTAGGACCGGTGGCATGTATGACACCACCCGAGTTGGTCACATTCTGATAGGCACCGTCGGCGGTGGCTACAATGTTGAGAGCACCAGCTGTGTTACCCGGAATGCCACCGGGCACGTTGATCTCTACAGTGCCATCGCGTTCCACAGCAAAGGCTGTTTGACCCACTTGAGTGCTGACCGCTATGGCACGATTGAACTGCACCCAACCCGTGGCATTGGCAGTGCCTATCTCAATGTTGGCTGCGGCATTGGCCAAGGCCATGACATTGCCATAGAACAGGAAGTTGCCAAATGAAAGACCTGTGGCATTGCCAATGATCAAGTTGCCTTGATTGGCGTAGATCTGTTGGTTTTGGTTTAGAGTTTGGTCAATGAGATTGATGTTGCCCGATCCCAGCCAAAGATCAGTGTAGCGACTGCCGGCGGCACCCAGGCCAGCCGTATTGTTGCCAGTGGGTTTTATGGTTCCGGCCGTGAGTATGTTGCCGCCGGTGCCAGGACCAAACTGGATGTCAATGCCAGCGTCGGTATCAAATTGCAGTGCAGTGCCAGTGTTGGCAATGGTCATGCCATCTATGTCGATCTTGGGCACCGTGACCCAGCCATCACCCTCGGGGCTGAGACCTATGTTGGCATTGAGATTCTTGCCGTAGATGGTTTGGTCTGACACATACAGATTGCCCAGATTCACATTGCCAGTCAATGAGATGTTGGCAAATATGCTCTGACCATTGGCATAAAGATAGTTGTTGCTGAAGATGTTGCCGCCAGCTATGTTGCCCGTGGCAGATACATTTCCTATGAACCAGGCCGCTGCGATGTTACCTACAGCACTTAGGCCAGTTCCTGAAACTACTAGATTAGCTGAGCCACCAAAGCTGCCACCACCTGCGTTGTATTGTATTGAGTTGGTAGGACCACCAGGCACACCAGGACCGCCGCCGCCAGTACCCACAGGAATACCACCGGCTGTGTTGCCGTCGCTGTAGTAAAATGCATTGGTATCAGGATTCCACCAGATGCGGCCTTCTTGGCCCACATAGGTATTGCCCTGGGCGTTGTTGTCTCGGCTGGTGAATAAGTTTTGGATGTAGCTCATAGACTACACCTTAGTCGTCAAATACTTCGTCGTTGCTGAGTTCTTGCACAGCGGCTGTGGGCACTCCGCTGAGTTGCCGGATACGATCCACTATGTCATCACGTTCATCTGTCATGTCATCTTGTTCAGCCGTTTCTTCAGCGTGTTGATGTTCTGGCCCGCCATCATCATACACATTCTCCACCCCTACTGCTTTTTTCAACAATTCTTGCTTTTGTTGTAGTGGTGGCAGGAATGTGTTTTCTGGTGCCTTGTCGTTGCCCGAATCCGTAGTCCCATTGGGGCTGGGTTTATCGTTGTCTGCCACAGCAACTACATCAATCAATTGAGCTGGATTCTGTATGCGTGGATCGGGTGTGCCGCCCTGGGCATGTTCCAAATTAGCTGCTAGTGTTCTTAAGATATCTGCAATTTTCATTTCCGTAGGTTCCTTAATGCTTATTTAGCTTAGGGCTGGTAGTAGACTATTTCACCTGTGGCCGGATCAAAATACAGCTGATTGAGTCCAGCGGTAGAATTTGCCACACGCACATTGCCCAAAAAGGTGTTGGATCCGGTGACCTGTATGATTTTTGTGAGTGCTCCAGTGGCATTGCCAATGTAGATTTCATTGGTGTTGATGTTCACGGTCATTTCGGCGGGTCTGGCGTTGCCGTTGTAGTTTGTGACTGTTTCCTGGGCGTTGTCTTTCATCACGGTACGGCTTATGCCCGTGAGATCGTCGTAGGGCGGTGGCGGATTGGCCATTATCTAGGATATCCTCGGAAAGGTTTGATGGGACTGACTTTATCCGTGCTGGCGGGTTCTTCACTAGCAGCCGAGCTGACCAGCTTTTTGCCCCCGGGTGTCTTGGTCATTTTTAGCGCCATGTCGATCACTGGATCCACATTGGCATCAAAACCCGATATCACACCATGTTCGCCAAAGGCTGTTTCTGCTTCCCAGGGCGGCATAAAGTGATCTACTTGATCTTGATCTTTGCCGCGGTCACTTCTAGCACGGGCCATGGCCACACCAAATCTGTAGTTTCTGTAAGGATCTGCGGCACTGAGTCCAGGCAGTATGTATGTATACCGCAAAGGTTCCGAGATCTCGGGCGGAAGCTCTCGTTGTTCACGGATGAACTCTCGGGCTCTCATCGGCCGTATCCCCCAAATCCTGTCACAGGGCTAGTCTTGTTGACCCAGTCTGCTTCGGTGCTGCGATTGTCTGTGAGCTTCTTGACTTCACCAGCTCCCACTGATTTGGCAGCTGCGTTGATGATTTTCAAGTCGGCATCCGAATAGGTGGCCAACAGCGGATCGCCGGCAAAGGCACCTGCAGGTGGTGTAGGATAATCAGGTGCACCGGCCATGGCTATGCCAAATCGCCACTGTGTGTAAGGACTGCCGCCTTGTTTGGTCTGGCTGATGTCAGGCATGCTGATTGCGCCTTTGATAGCACTGCGATGAGATTTAGGTAGTTTTTTTCCGCTGGCCGGTACATCCTTGGCGGCGCCATAGCGTTGTTCAGCTACAAATTCTCTTGCTCTCATTCCATGTCCTTTAACTGCATACTGCCAAAAGGTGGATCACCTTTGACATTCTGCCATAATTCTCTGTTGCTCATTAGCTCAACCCACACATCTGTAGTAGGGCGATTCAGGCTCCAAAAATCAAACTTCATGTGACTACTCACAGGACGACAATACAAGGTTCGTTCTTTTGGCACACACAGTTGTTGGCTGGTTGTGCGCATTTTACGCCCATCTGTGCTGGTCCTAAGTATATTTAGTTGCGGGTCATTGATGTAGACACGGCACATGCCATCCACTAGATCTTCGGGTCGTTGTGCTTGTTTTACCACTTCCTCAGCCAGCAATAAACGGCTTTCACTGCTGATGCGATCTAGCGTTTTTTGTTTATCTCGTTTGTCACGTTGCATGCCAGCTGTGGGCATCCAGATGCCGTGATTGGTCCTGGCCACTGTTTGTGTTTTAGGTATCCTTCGTGCCCGGAATCTATAGGGCCTTTTACCATCCCAGTTTGAAGCTTCGATCAAGATCATGTCGTCTTGATCAAACACCATGGTACAACCACACAATTGATTCTTTATCAACAAACCAGCGGCTTGTTCGGCCGTGGGTAAAGACAAGGCTTCGGCTATGATCCGCCCGTCGGGACTGGACTTGACTCGGCCGCTTTCTACTTCGGTTTCGTCGTTGCCAACGTCCAGGCTGGTGTTCAATATGCTGACACCCTGGCTGTTGATACCTTCTTTATAGCCAGTGACAAGATCATGCATCATCATGCGATCAACATTGCCAGCTTTGCTTTCAATGAAATCTAATTCAGGTGTGTAGGTTCTGTCACGGTTCTTGGCACCGGCCCAGCCCGTGCCGTCAAACCATTTGGCAACGATCACGCACATTTAGCGAGTGTAGCCTCGAAAGGCCTTGACAGGACTGGTCTTGTTGGTGCCTGTGGTTTCATAACTGCCGTCGCCAATGGCATCTGTGGGATTCATTTTAAGTTTTTTCATGATCGCTTTGAGTTTGCGGCGATCATATTCAGTGTAGGCACTAAACACAGGCAAGTTGCCCCAAAAATTAATTTCATCTATTTTGTCAATGTCCGCTGGATCCATGCCAGCCAAACTGCTAACACGATAGTGATCATAGTAGCGGCCCCAATACACATCACCTTTGCCGCCGGGCATGACTAGGCCAGGATGAGCTTGTTCAAATTCGTGAGCAGGTGCAGATCGGGCTCCTCCCCGTTTGGCTTCGGAGACAAATTCTCGGGCACGCACTGTTATTGTCCTGCGGAATTAAAAACGCTATATTGAGCAGAACTTTGGGTTCCTAATTCCAGGGCTGTAAATGGTGTTCCGGTGACAGTGACTTTGTTGCCAGCTCCTGAATATACTTCAAACACTGTGTTGGGCGGAATGGTGATTGGTGTAGAATATAAGTTGCCCACGGCTGCGGCTGAACCCAATGCGGTTGCATAGACTTGGTATGTCACAGCATTAGCCGCCGTGGCAATCTGTAGTTTGTCTGTGTAAACAGTTGTGTTAGCTAGTGTGGTATATACGTTTGCGGCCATTTTTGTTTTCCTTGATTACCATTTACGGCACGACCAATAGCGTGCTTTTGTTCTTGGGCCTGGGTTGGCACAGTTGTGACGGGCCCGGAAACTTTTTCTACGTGCAGGATTTGATTTTTTGATACGCATTGTCTTTTGGCCAGCACGTTTGGCGCTGGTGCCACCATGCCCAAAGTTCACTTTCTTTACATTGCCTGTCTTGGGATCTTTGACATACACCTTAAACTTTTTGACATCACCTGCCATGGGCTTGCCCAGGGCTACTTTGCGGCCTTGATATTCGGCTTCGTCGGTGGCCAAGCGTTGTGCGGCATCAATAGCAGCCTCTTTGCCAGCTACCACAGCCGCATCTTGGTCTTCGTCGATATCTTTATCCACACCGTTACTGACTCGCCAAAATTCTTCAATCCAGTCTTCGTCACCATAGCGGTCTTTGAAATCTTCCAGGCTCATTTCTTCTGCGGCTGCGTGCATTTCTTTTTTCATGGCGCCTTCGCCGACCAAGGTGCCGTAGCCCATGGTTTCCATGATCACACCTGAATCACCTTCGTCGGAGTCTTCAAGAGTGGCCCATTCGGCCAAGGCTGCGTTGATCTCTGGTGTAGAATCTAGTAGGATACAATCATCAGCAACTTCAATGACGTAGGTCTCACACAAGACTTCATCAGGAAGTTCAAACGCAAAGATGTCACCTGCAGCAGGTGTGTTCATCCATTGTTCACTTTCTACGAGATAGTCTTTTAGCGATTTCATTGTGCTTTATAGTTTTGGTATAAACGGAACAGATTGCGCTCAAGTTCCATTGACTCTTCCATTGAAACTTGGCGACGCAGTTGGCTGGCAATCACAGGAACTGTTGTTTGTCCAGTTGATTTAGGACCATTGAGGCCTCCTGAATACTGCATGGCATTGTCGCTGGTTTCTGTGTTTGTGGGCCAGTCTGGGCTGTTCTCATCTAATTCCTCACAGCCACAGGGTGCTTTGCCACAGGTGCCACAGCTTTCTGCGTTGTCGTGACCGCCCATGCCAGCCATCTTTAACAATGCGGCCAAGGCTTCTGCATCTTCACCGTCGGCACTGACAGTGATGTTCTTGCTGGGATTACCATCAGGACCAGTGTTCATGTTCACACTTACGTTCATGCCTTCTGTGAGTGCCTGCCGGAACTTTCGATCCAGGCTTTCATACACGCCCTTGCCAAACTGCACACCGCCCTTGGATTTACCACCAGTGGGTGCTGTGGCCACTGATCCGGCTACAGTTGTTTCGTCAACGGCTTCTTCTTTCGTCTTGCCTTTGGCTTGTTTGGCAGCTTGTTTCATGGGTTCGGACTTGTTGCCATCCTTGTCAAGATCTAAAAAGTCGGGTTTGCCGGCTTCTTTGACTTTCTTTGGAAGACCTTTTTCTTTGGTCGCTGCAAACTTGTGCAGTTCACCCTTGGGCATCCGGGCCATTTCTTTTGACGCGCCACGCAACTCGCTTTTGGGGATCTCGCCTTTTTGTGCGGCATGTGCTATGCCAGCGGCTCTGCGTTGTGCCTGGCTGACGGCTTTTTCTGCCACGGGTTCTGCATCATCTTTTTGTTGATGCATGTATTGATTGCTGCTGTTGATATAATCCAAGGCCTTGGTGATTTTGCTTTGGACCCACTCAGGCAGATTTTCATCGTCGCCAAGAATGGCATGCAACTCTTTGGCAGCCATGGCAAGACTTTCCAAATCGTCCTTGGCCATTTCGCCTTCACGATCGTATTCACCTTTGTTGATCAGGCTGACACTTTCAATGTCTTCCGAACTCATGTTTGACGGACGTGTCATCATGACGCCGTCGGTGTCAAGATCTTCTTCGGTCTTTTCTTTCTTGACACGCTTGCCATTGACCATTTTGTACTTGTGGCTGCCTTTGGTTACACGCTCAGGACCTTTCTCAGGACCTTTTGGACGACCTTTCTTCTTGGGTTGATCCGTGACTTCTACATCATCTTTTTCTTCAGGTTCTTCTTTTCTTGTGTAACGTTTACTGTAGCCTGTGTCTTTGACATCATATCTTGGATGCTCGTCTTTGGTGGCAAACATTGATTTGGCCACTTCAGGATCAAATGCTGTGCCAGCACTGCGAGATTTTTTGGTTTCTTTTTTCTCTTCGATGTTGCTGGTGTCTTTGTATTTTTTGCCATCCAGTTCAAACTCGCCACCCTTGGGTGTGCTCTTGAGCTTGGCTGTAAATGCGTTGCCTTCGTCGGCTATTTCTTCGTCCATCTTGTCGTGTTTGGCACGGATCTTGGCCATGGTCTCTTTGCTGGCGCCTTCACGGCCGGCTTTCTGCAGGGCCTTCATGCCAGTCTCGCCGTATTTCTTTTTACCCAGGTATGCTTGGAGAGCACTCTCATCCATGTTGCCGGCACTTTCTTTGGCACGCAGTTTGGCTAATACAGCACCTGCAACTTTCTCGCCACGCTCTTTGGAGCCATAACGCTCGCCTGCCGACTTAGCAATCTTTGAAAACATCTTGCCAGGCTTACCAATGTCTTTGCCCGCAGCAGCTTTCTTGGCCGAGTAGTCACCAGTGCTACGTTCAGCCACTGGCTGAGCACTCTCAACAAGGTCTTGTTTCTTGGCCAGGTCAGCCAACTTCTTATTTAGGTCGTAAAAAAATGTCATGCTGTTATCCTCTTGGGTTGGCGCCAGTGGCTGGGCGTGGTGGTCGCTTGACCTTGGTCATAGGGCTTGATGTGCCCATAGGCAAATCATTTGTAGTCTTGGCTGGTGGTGTCTTGCCTCCAGCTACTGTGAAGTCACTGCGATAGGCATTCTTCAACACAGCATGTTCGTCATAGGGTGCCGAATAATCTTTGCTGAGTGCCTTTTGTTCAGCGTCAGGAGCAGGATAGTCTGTGTCAGTGAGCAGATCTTTGTTTTGATCCGCGATCTTTTCACGCTCGACGTCCATGCTGTCTTCGTGCGGTGTGGTCAACATGATGATTCTATTAGGATCCAAGAACAATAACTGTGCGATCTGTTTGATCTGTGGTTCAATGGCTGGATAGCGGAATTCACAATCCATGCTGGTCACTGAGTCATTGCTGTGCTTGGGGAAGTCAGCAGGCTTGAGTTGCACCGGCGTGGTTTTTGGCGAACCAATCTTGACCGGATCAAACTGTTTGAGTTTTTCAGTCAGCATCTTGACAAAGTCAGGTGCTACGTCACCCACGATTTTGATCCTATAGCGGTAGGTTCTTTCGCTTTCGGCCAGGTATTCTTGAAATTTTTTCATATTTGTATCCCTATATGATATTTATGCTTTTGTATCTTTTTGGTCTCTAGACGCCATCAGACGCTCTAGCAAATCATTGCGGCTCAATATCTGTCCGTGTGCCGTTTCCACTGCTTCATCTCCGGCAGTGCTGGCCCGATCCTGATCCATTTTGAGCTTTTTCAGTTGCAGATCGACCATTTTCAACTTCTTGTTTAGCTTGGCCGTTTTGGCTGTGAGCGCATGGCCCAGCATGGTGCCAGCCACTGCAAATATTTCGCCGCTGTAACGACTATCTACATTGAACCCCAAGTCCATCAAATTGTCAAAGGTCTCTTGTGCCTTGGCTGCTATTTCATCCATTTCAGTGTCAGACGCATCCAAGCCTCGCACAGCCGGCAGGGCTTCGTCAATTTTGTCTATGGTAGCATTGATTTCTTTGAGTGCTATCTGCGTGGCAGGAATAGATTCGGGTTCAGTGGTTTCGCTGGTGCTACCACTGGGTGGCAAATCAAACAGTTCTTCAAGGCGACGAGTCATGACCTATTTACCGGTTTTTCGACTACCTTGATGGAATATCATGTCTTCGTTGATTACTCTAAATGTGAGTCCGTTGCGCCGTGCCCATTTGGTTGCAGAATCCCACTTGGCGTAGTTGACTGCCACAATAGCACGGTCTCGGTCGCTCATTTTACTTTCAATTAGACTTTGTTTTTTGGGCTTGATTTCTATCAGTTCGGCACGTGTGGTATTGTCACGTCCACGGTAAGTCACAAAAAAATCTGGCACATACATGCTTTGCTTGCCGGTGATGGGATTTCTATAGGGTATGGTAATGCTTTCTGAAGCCCATTGAACAATGTTGTCATTGCTGTCAAGAAACATCATAAAAGTAAGCTCCCAGCCCGATCTGTATCTGGGGGTGCCTTTGCCCACGTATTTTTGAGGATTCCTAACAGTGTATACGCCTTGACGGAAATTGGCCATGATCAGGCCTTTACGTTTCTGGCAGCGTAGAAGTTGGGCTGGGTAGGAGTCAACACACCCAACAAGGTAGCTGGACTGCGCACACTGTTGAGATAGTAGGCCATGAGTATGGTGACTTCTGGCTCACTTTGCCCACCTTGTTGGAATGTTTGCAACAGGGTCAAGGCACTTTGATTGGTTTCTTCGGCCACTCTAAACAGAGCTGAAGTAAAATTTTCTGCGGCCAATCTAGTGGTAAACACATTTTTGAAATAGCTCAGCACGGCATCATATTCTTCTGCAGGAATATTAGCAGCGTAGTTGTAGAACGCATCATAGATGCGCACTGTTTGATCTATTGTAGGGTTGGCTGTGTTTATTGTGCTCATGCTCCGCCTCCACCAGCAGGATTAAAAGGCGGTGTAGTGGTGGCCGACCTTGGCGGTGTTGGAAAGAATATGCCATCCAACTGTCCACGATTTGGTGTGGGTATGCCCAAAGGATTAGGCGATGACGCAGTGCTTCCAATGGCACCACGAACAGCTCCGGGTAGACTGCCACGTATGATGTTTCTGGCACTTTGATTGATTTCTTCGTTGACTGTGGCGCGGATATTTTTGTCTTTGAATGTGTAGTAGGCAGTGCCAGCTTTTTGCACTGCACCAATGGCGCCGGCCACTCCGCCGCTCTGTAGATCTTCAATGATGCCTATGCCAGCATCCAACAATCCACCTTGACCCAAAACAGTCTGTGTGGCTCCAGGTCGTGCCAGGGCGCTGGGCACAGTGTCGTAATAGGCTGGGTCAGCAAATCCAACCACGTTGGTATCAGGCCTTACGCCTCCAATGGCTCCGGTATAGTATTTGACTGTTTCATAGCGCACCGTCATCCTGTGACTCATGGTTCCGCCACCTTGTGAATAATCATAGGTATCATGATTCCACTCTGTGACCATGGGATTGATTAGTATATACTCGGCGAATCTGCGTTGGTTCAGTCCATAGATACGTATGTCACGGAAGAACGGAGGCTTGCCTGAAGCTGATCCATCTAGAGTAGTATAACCGTCGTTGGCGCTTTCACCAATGTAGCCCCAGTCATTGACGGTGCGACTGTTGTCGTAGATGTCTCTGTTGTTGTAGCTGAATCCCACTGGGCTTTGCATCATGGCGGCCATTTGACCGTTGGTGCTGGAAACGTTGTCGTATTTTTGGCTGGGATCTTTGTAGTAGTATTTGAAATAGTTATACCACATGTTGCGCACTAGATCCCCACCATCGTCGTGGAATTCTACCTGCACAGGATTGTAGTCAATCTTGGTCTGTGCCAGCCTTTTACGGTTGTATTGATTCAGTGTTTCCACACTCATCTGGTAACTGGGCAACTGTATGTTCTTGACCATGAGGCCAACCTGTGCTACATCCTGGTTAGGAAAGGCATCACGAAGTGCAGGAACCTGCTGTGTGTTTATGGTAAAGTAAACATGGAATAAGAACTTCTGCCGCGGGGCTAGTTCGTATCCGTTGGTTAGGAAAGTTTTGCTGGCGTGACTGTAAGTTTTTAATGCATCAGCGCCAAAAAATCCTTTGAGGAAATCTTGTCCCCAGGCCATGACGTTTAGCCTACCCCGGTAGCTACGTCACCCACTGTTCTTCCAACCAATGTTCCAACACCTTGTCCAGGAGTCTGGTTGGCGTTGTCAAAGCGTATGGTCATGGTGATTGTCACAGCTTCGCTGGCACCATAGTCCACGTTGTTGTAATTTACGCCTTGCAAGTAGCAACCATAGATTTCCCAGTTTTCCAAAACTACGGGTTCAGCAACACCATTGCCGCCGTCTAGGATTTCAAATCGGGTCAAGAACTTGTAGTCAATACCTGAGGCTGCTGACGCCATTTCCATGAAGTCCAACTGCTTCTGTAGCTGTTCACCAACCAGCCTGGAAACATTGCCGCCGGCGTCATCACGCAGGTTACAGGTAATGTTATCCCAGGTGTATTTGCCAGCCAGTTTCACAGTGCTGTTATAGATGGGCACATCAATGTCAGCAAAAGTCACGCTGGGGCGAGTGAAGTCGATCACTTGCTTGGTGAGTTCTGTGCGAGGCGTGCTGACTCCAAAATTTTCAAATATCACTCTAAAGCGATACTTGAGTTTGGGCATCAACAAGCCCTGATTTGGATTGCTTTGGTCACTGGCCAAAGGCACTGTCATTCTTGTCAACGATGAAACTGCCATGGTATTATCTCCTATATACTTTATTTATGGTTGTTTGGACCATGGTGTTACGCTGCCGTTGCCACGGTGCTGATGCTGGTAGCAATTTCGCCAGTGTTCTTGATACGCAGTGGAATGTAGATGAATTCAACTGCTTTGACTGGTTCAATAGCAATATCAACATAGAGTTCGTTGGCATCAATACGAGCTGGCGTGTTGTTGGTCAAGTCGCAAACCACCAGGTAGTCATAGATACCACGCTTGTTGACCAAGTCAATCATGAGACTGTCGATAGTGTTCTTGATCTCGTTGCGAGTGATCTGATCATTGGGTTCAAACAAGAATGTGTTGCCAATTTCTTGCAATCTACCACGTATAAACGCTACCAAGCGTGCCACGTTGATGCGATCTAGTGCTGTAATATTAGCAGTCGTGGTCTTGTTACCAAAGTTGGTTATACCAATTCCAGGCACAAAAGTGATTGGGTTGATACGCAATTGATACAACACATCACGTAGACTCTGACTTACACCGATGGTGATAAACTCACCAGTGGTAGCATTTACATAACCAATGCGTGCGGCATTGTCCACCACACCGCGGCGTGTTCCGGCCGGTGCCAACCAAGGAAATGCAACTTCATCACTGCGTATGATAGTGCGAATCATCATGTGGCTGGGAGCTGTAACCACTGGGCTGCCGCTCAAGTCTGTGGTCTGGCAGCTGGGATAGAATACTCCAAGGTATACGTCTCCGGTGGCCAAAGCATCTCCAGTAATTGCACTTGCTCCTGCATCATTGGCCCAGTCACTGATTTGGTTGCCGTCGGGTCCAAGACGCAATGGCGTATCGCCAATTACAAATGCTGTGTTTTTGCGATCGTTGTTCAGCTCAACCATGTTGGGAATCAACTCAGGATACTGTGGACAAGCCATCAAGTTAAACTGACGTTGTTCTTCGCGGATCTCCACGCTGGAATCAATTCCGCTTTTGAGAGCAGCCACTATGATAGCCCGCTGAGCCTGGCGACCCATGTAAGGTGCGCCCGAAGACTTGTTGCCAGAGGCTGTGACCCAGGTATTGGTTTCAATGGCAGCCCAATAGCTTGTGTTGCTGGGAGCTATGCCTGCTGTGGGAGGAGTTGCTGTGCAAACATAAATCACACCATTGTAGTTGACAAAATCATTGTAGGCATATTGTGTGGTGCTGTCATACACATCCAGATTAAAGGCAGAAGTATTGAAATAATCTGCTTCAAACTGTTTGACATTGAATCCACTGCGGCGTGTGTTGAACAGCAAGGTTCCTTGTGGATACAGTGCAGGATTTGGAGCATCTAGATCCAAATAGTTGCTGGTTAACAAACTCACTATGGTAGGAATATTGCCAGTGATAGGGTTGGTTGTGCCATTGGGAGCCCAACGAGCATCTGCGAACAAGATACCATTCTGAGTGGTTTGATCTGTGTTGCTGATCTGCACCCACTGATCTGCACCTTCAATGTTACTCCAACGACTGATCACAGGATAGTTTTCCAAATCACTGGTATCAATCCACAGATCACCATACTGTAATGGACTCTGTGCTGTGTTAGTCTGTGTGGTAGGTGCGGTGGTGCTGAATATAGGACCAGTGGCATTGGTCAGACTCAAGTTGTCACCACGCACATCGTTGGTGACATTCTGATAACCCATCCACATTCCATTGTTCTGGATCATGATATCTGCTTGTGTGGTGGCACTGTAATACCAATATGTGCCAGACGCAGGATCTTGATCGGGTGCTGTAGCGCTGGCTGTGTAGGTAAATGTTGGCGAACCTACCCAGTAACTCAACACCAAAGAGCTACCGTTGCCTGGACGCACAAATTCTGTGCTGGTGGTAAATCCTGCGGTGGTCAGCGGTGTACCTGTGTTGTTGGTCAATACGATGTCGCCACCTGCTGAGTGTGTAAACACAATGGAACCTGCACTGTTGACTGATGCTGTCACGTAGCTTGCAAATGTGGACGAACCCACAGCAGCGCTCACTGCTGTGACGAAATCTGCCACTGTAGTGCCAGTTAACTCGGCTGTGACCGAGCTGGCCAATGTGGCCGATCCAGGAATTGTGGCTGCTATGTCAAATCTGTTTCCACTGACAAACGGTCCAGGTGTACTGGTGCTACCTGTGACAATAGTAGATCCCGTGCTGTATCTTTCAAAAATTTCAAGGCCAAATGTCACAGGGTTATTAAATTCTGGATTGGTTGTGGCCACTGTGGTTCCAGCCAGGATGTTGCGTCCACCACCGGATGGATCTATTGTGTAAGTTGCTTGGCTGGTGCTGGAATAGATAGCGCAACCTTGCTGTACAAATTGTCCCAGTGTGGTATTGTATTTCTTGACTACCAAGTTAGCACCAAGGTTCACATTGTTGGTACGTTGCCATACTGAACCTGTGGGTTCAGGTTGATCATCGGTGCTTCTCCAACGTGGTGAAGAATAGTTGGGAGCTGCCAAGAAAGCTGGAGCATAGCTGGTGCCGGTGCTGATACCAAGATCAGTTAACACTGTGCCTGTGCCTGCATTGATTTCTACTGCGCCTTCACCACCGGTACTGCCATCAGCTGTGGCCAAGCTGTTGGCATAAATCTGTAGTTTGCCGTCGATGAATGATGAATAAACTCCAGTAATAGCGGCAGAGTTGATGGCATCGCTGACACCTTCTACGGTGTTATTAGTTGATGGTGGCACTGTGATAAGAGTGCCATTGACACGGAATGTGTTGCCAGCAGTCAATGTAGCCGGAGCCAAAGTGCCTTGTATTGTGGGCCAAGAGGTTTTCCATTCATCGCTACCGATTTCAACCCAGGTATTGTAGTAATCACTGAGGTCAGTGGCGCTGGTTTGATCCACTGTGGGTCCACCGCGCTTGAAATAACCAGGGTTGTTTACATTGGTTGTGACCACAGCATAATCACCAATTGCGCCGATACTCTGCAATGGCACTGTGGAACTAGGTTCAAGATCTGTGGTGTCAGTGATCACTGTGGGGATCTGATTGGTAAAGGCAGCTGTGGTTTGATTCCACTGGAATATACCCCACAGGCTGTCGGCGGTATCAAACCAGTAGGTTCCGTTGTCAGGATTTCCTGTTGGACGTACCAGGCTAGCTGTGAGTGCGGCTAGATCAATGTCAGCACGTTGGATATAGGCACGATTGGTAATACCCAGGGCACTGTAAGCAGCCAACAAACCGTATTCATTGAGCTCGTAACCATTGATAGGAGTTCCTGCAGTGGTCTTGTAAAAGAATGGCACACCAAACGTGGCCGATAGATCACGTTGACTGGTAATCAAATAAGGCCTGTTAGCATTGGCCTTGAGTGTGCCGGCAGCAACACCTACGCCTGTGCCAGAAACTTTGTTCTGTGCTGTGGCTATCAAGATGTAAGGGACCGAGTTGGTAGCGGCAGGAATGTACTGACTTTCGTCAATGACTGTGACTTCTACGCCTGGTGATATTAGTGCCATGGTAAATCCTTTTTTCTAGTTATTGATATTTATTAAAAAAGGCAAAAAGGTTCTCGTATTCTGTCCCTTTGGCAAAGGTTTTGGTGTAAATACAGCATGGATCGACCCGTTTGCCAGGCCTGCAACCAAAGATTTTGTGCTGTAAATTACATTAAAGAAGATGTCACACATTATCGCGGCCGTTGTGAGCACTGCATACGGCGTGGCCGGGGAATAAAGACCCCTGAGCCACGATGGCGATCGTCTGGCTACAAGAAAAAGAATGCCTGCGATCGCTGTGGATTCAGGTCAAGATATGCTGCACAACTTATAGTGTTCCATGTAGATGGAAATCTCAACAACAGCAGTCTACGCAATCTAAAAACTGTGTGTCAAAACTGTGCTGTAGAAATTAAAAAATCAGATATTATCTGGAAACCCGGGGATCTTGAACCAGATCGTTGATCTGCGAGTATAAATGATCCATGGTGCCGTTGTTGTCTATGACTGCATCAAAACGGGTGCCAATCCAGGAAGTTTCGCTGGCATGTATATTGTATTTTTCAAGAGCTATTTTTGCTGTGGTCCACTGCAAGTTTTGTGGACCGGAATTGCTGATTTCTGCTAAATTATACCAATCTGGGTCTGGACCACGGTGCACTCTTATAACTAAACCGCCGGCATTTCTAATGGCTGCAATTTCATTAGGGAATCTGCAGTCTGAAATTACCACATCGTCCGTGGTTTTACGCAGTTTGTTTTCCAGGCTGGCAATCCAGGTATCATCATGAAACGCTCTACGCACTACTTCTGTTCCCCAGTATTGTAGCACCCATCGCGGAGTCAAATCAGGCATGCCCAAGCGTTCGGCCCACCATGGATCCACTTGCTCACGCCAGGCCCTGCTGTGTTTGGTACGCCCTTCCAGCAGTTCACGATCCCAGCCAAACACTGAACTCACAGCGTCTTTGAGTGTGTTGGCAAAACTTTCTCTGCGGAACTGATGTATGTTTACCAGATAGTCTGCTATGGTATCTTTGCCAGCACCAATAAGTCCGCATACCCCAATGATCATCTGATTTCCTTTACGTTCAAGTGTTTGAGTGTTTGTTGTAGCATGTCAATTTGCCTGCGGCAGTCTTCCAGAGCATGATGGCTGGTAGCAGGCTTGGGCAGTTCGGGCCACAAACTATACACAGTTCTAGCATCACGCACATTGTAAAATTTCCAAGGCAAAGGTTTGCTATAGCTCTTATAAGCGTGTTCTAAGATATTTGCATCATACGTGGGTCCGTTCATCCATATGAATTTGTGTTGCCAGGCCAGTTTGTAAAGACTATCAAGTGCTTGATCTAGTGGCACACGCCCTTCTTCCATGAATGCTTCTACCTGTGCTTCTTTCTGGGTTGACCACCACTGCAAGGTACCTTCTTCTATGGCACGATTTTCTTGACTCTCTAGTGTGATGCGAGCATAGTAGCAACGATCGTAGTAGCCGGTACCAAACGGATCAAAGCTCTGGGCCGCAATGGTCAGTATGGTAGCATCTGGTCCAGTGGCCAGGCCTTCTATGTCGATCATCAATGAGCTCATGCTGATATTATAGCATGAATTTTGGTGTTAGTCTATGATGTTTAACCTATGACCCAGGTTAAGGGTTGACTGCCATCAACGTATCTACGCAGATCCTCAATGAGGCCATCCATTTGAGTTTGTGCTTCGGTTTTAAGAGCGGTACCATTAAGCTGGCTGCCGCCCTGTGGGCCTGCATACTGTCCAAATTTTTCACGTGCTTCGCCTATGATCATTTTACAGTTGGCCACCATGTAGTCGCGTATCCATTGTTGGATTTGATAATCTTTGAGCAGATTGAATTCGGGTTTGAGATTATAGGTCCAAAGCAACACATTCTCGCCTGTGCCTTTGGGATCACGTATTAGCTGCAGTTTTTTGGTCACAGGATTCCAGGTGTAGTTCATATAGGCACCAAACATTTTGCCAGCCTGTTCAACATATTGGCTGTAGAAATCATAGGTGGCCAATCCACCAGCCACATTGAAATTCATGAGATACACATTCAAACTTGCTTGGCTGAACGGATCGAAGTTGCTGGCAAATGGACCTGTGCTATCGCCAAAAGTCCTACGGAAAATTTGACGCACAGTGATTACTTCTTGTGGCAAGTCGTAGATGTTGACATTTGTCACTAGCTCTAAAAAACTATAACTTTCTTCGTAGGCATTCTGTGCCCGTTGTCTGTAAACTCCAATGGTTCTCTGATAAGCTGCTTCATAATGTTCGGCATCCAGCTCAAGATCAATGATCTGACTGCCCAGTTGCAGGCTTACATAGTCAAATAGATTCTGTTTTAAGGTTTCTAAGCTGGATTGATTTTCTAAGGCCATAAAGGGAACTCCGTTCCCTTGTATTTACCAGGCCTTGAGTATGATCAGATTCTCGTTGCCACGCCCGTTGAACTTGGTTTCTGTGGCCTTGATGTCCTTGAACACTTTGCGTGCCGCGGGTTTACCACCGCCCAGTAACTCTTTGAGCTGGTCTGCTGGTTTGCGTAGAGTTTTCTGCACAGTCTGTGTGGTATCAAAACCCACTATAGCCGATCCTTTGACACTGAATGTGCCCAGGTGACTGTCAGCTATCACATGGACTAGTTTGCGTTTTTTGGTATCATACAACCAAGCTTCGCTGGCGCCCACCAACTGTGCCGGTGCAACGCCTGTGAGCTTGAGCTCGGCAAAGTCTTTCATGTGCTTAAATTTGGATGAAAGTTTTTCTGGGCTCACAGCTTTTTTAGCACGTGGCTTGCGTTCCACTTTCTTGATCTGCACATAATTACCGCAGTCGGCAATGACCTGCTCAATAAATTTAACACATTGTTTGATTTGATTCTTGGTGAGATGGCTGTAACCCTCCACCAGGTCGGCATCTTCTCCTTCTAGCACTTCTTCAAACTCGGCCAACTTGATCTTCCAGGTATCAGCGATGGTACCCACCATGTTGGGGCTGATATTCATCCCACGTATCTGTGCAATGGGTTTCCAGTCTGCGGTCATTTTGGCACCAGCTGCAATAAATTCATCGAACATGCCTTCTAGTTCGCCGGCACATTCTGAAACTTTTTCACGCAGATGGTCTTGGATTGTGAGTTTTGCTACTGCCACTTCGGCCTCGTCAATGACCTTTTTTATTTCTTGTTTTATTTTCAACATCGTGGCAATCTGCTCGTCAATGATGCACTGTTCATGCTCATTAAGTTGCAGGCCCATCAAGGTCATCCTGGCTACCCAGGCCGGTGTGAGACGGATCTGACTGTCTGGAATGCCACGCATGAGTTTGGCATCCTTGGGTCTGTGATTGACGTCCAGGTACTGGCACAGCATGTCTTTGGCATCTTTTTTGCCATAGTGATAGTTGTACCAGGCAAAGGCCTTGCTGAATGCACTGATGCGATTTTCTTCTGTGGGTTGGAATTTCCAGTCAGGCTCGTGCCCAACATATTTGGTTTCTGCTCCTTTGGGATTCAAGGGCTTGATCACAGTTGCGGCTCGTGCGTTCATGCGTTCTCCTAAGTGTAAAGTATTATTATAACACCCGACTCTTTTTTGGTCAACCGTTCAACAATGCCGCAAATGTTAGATGTTGCTCCAGATTGGTGATGAGTTCGTCGGCTTTTTTGACCAGTTCTCTGTGGTGCAGGGTTTCTCTGTGCAATCGTCGGCATTCCACACTTTCTCTACTGACCGCATTCATGGCCGTGTCTATGTTACGCAACATTTTCAGCAGATCTTTGCGAGCTGTTTTATTTCGTATCTGTGGAATAGCACGCTCAATTTTGTCCAAACGATCCAGTAATTCATCCATGTAATTAATTATATCTGCTTTTGGGTTTCAAGTCAATTTGACCCATAAATACAAGACTATGCCGCGCCTTAGCCTTTATCGCCCCAACAGAACAGCTGATTATCAATACCTTGACCGCAACATCAGTGAAATGTTCACTGTGGGCGGTATCGATATCTATGTCCACAAATATCTGGGTCCTATCGTAGATCCTGCGCAGGCCAACAATCCAGGCGATGCTACCTTGCCCATCTACGACAGCACAAATCCTTTGTTTATTGAAGATTTATTGTTGTTGGAAAATCGTGACCGAGCCTATGATCCTGACATTTTTGTCATGCGCGGAGTGTATAGAACTCAAGACATAGATTTTGATCTCACACAGTTTGGCCTGTTCTTGAACGGTGACACCTTGTTCATGACCTTTCACTACAACGACATGATTGACACCCTGGGTCGCAAGCTCATGAGTGGTGATGTTATTGAAGTGCCCAATCTCACAGACTATCATCCCTTGGATCGTAACTTGCCACGCAGTTTGCCCAGATACTATGTGATACAAGATGGCAATTTTGCCAGCGAGGGCTTTAGCCAAACCTGGCAACCACATCTGTGGCGTATCAAGGCCACCCCCATGGTCAATGCACAAGAATTCAAACAAATTGTTGATCAGCCGTTCATGCCCGAAAACATTTGGGATCCAGGAAACTTTTATCCCAACGGCACCGTGGTCAACAATGGCAATACATATTACACCGCCAATGGCAATGTGCCACCAGGAACAGCCATTGATGCCATAAACCCCAACACTGGACTGCCTTACTGGACTCCGACCACACCCTCCACAGTGGGCGACAAGATGAGCACCAGACCCAAAGATCTGGCACTCAATGATGCCTTGCTTGCACAAGCACAGGCCGATGTGCCACTAAGTGGTTACGATGTTACCAAATTTTATATTCTACCCACAGCCTTTGGACAGCCAGGTGGTGCTGGGTTGACCGCTGACGACACATATCCCACAGTGGACAGCACGCAAACTGGTGAAGGCAACACACCCAAAAGCTTTGGCTATACCATGGGCTATCTCACTGGAGATCAATATGCGCCCAATGGCCTGCCTGTGACACCAGGGGTGAGCTTCCCGCAGAATCCAGTGGTCGGCGATTATGCCTTGCGTTTAGATTATTTCCCCAATCGCCTGTTTAGATACAATGGCAAGACCTGGGTCAAGATCGAAGACAATGTGAGAACAGATCTCGACTTGGCCACAAATGCTCTTACCCAGCGTGCCAGCTTTGTCAACAACACCTACACAGTGAGCACCACAGATCTAGGCAACATACCTAGTCGTCAGAGTCTTAGCCAAATACTCAAACCGCAGGCCGACAACGGTGACCAAGGTGGCAATTTGCCGCCCAATCCAAGACCACCAGGACGATAATGTATATCTACACTATAAAAAATCTCTTCAATGGCAAAATGTATGTTGGACAGACAGTTCAGTCTAATGCCAAGATGCGGTGGTATAGTCATCAGGCAGATTCCCGATCGGGCAAAAAAAGTCATTTATATGACAGCATAAGAAAGTACGGCGTTGAAAACTTTTTATGGGAAGTGGTTGACAGTGCCGGTGATATCGATCAACTCAATGAGTTAGAAACACTATGGGCCAATAAGTTACGAGCTCAAGGTGTGGTTTTATATAACAATAGAGGCACCGGCAACAATAAAAGACACAGTGCAGAAAGTATTGAGAGAATGAAGAATGCTCAAAGAAAAGCCCATACTCGTAGAAGAACCGAGGGACGAGAAGGCGGATGGAAAAGAATAGATGGTGGGGCAATGAGGGGCAAGAAACATAAAGAAGGCACTAAGATTTTGATGAGTCAATCCGCATTTACTAGAGAAGCTCGTAAAAGAGGAGAGCTATAGTGGCAACGTTTTTTTATGACGAACAAATTCGTCGCTTCCTCTTACAGTTTGCTAGAATCTTTTCAAACTTCCAGGTGGCCTATGGTATCAACCAGGCCGGCAAGGAAGACACCTTGGTGCGTGTGCCAGTGCGCTACGGTGATGCCAGCCGTCAAGCACAGACTATTTTGCAAGAAAATTCTGCCAACGACATGCCAAGCACTCCGTTGATGACCTTTTACATCACGGCCTTGGATTATGATCGCCCCAGGATACAAGAACCAAATTTTGTCAGCAATATTCAAGTGCGACAGCGAACATATGATTCAGACACAGATACCTATGACACCACACAAGGCAATGCTTTTACCATAGAACGTCTGATGCCTGTGCCTTATAAATTGACCATAAATCTAGATATCTGGACATCAAACACCAATCAAAAAATGCAGATCTTGGAACAGGTCTTGGTGTTGTTTAATCCTGCTTTGGAAATTCAAAGCACAGACAACTATATTGACTGGACCAGCATGAGTGTGTGCAATCTTGAACGTGTAAACTGGTCAAGTAGAGTCATACCTGTCAACGCAGACAATCCCATAGACATAGCTACCTTGACTTTCAGCATACCCATCTGGATCTCCAGTCCAGCCAAGGTCAAGAAATTGGGAGTGGTCGAACGTATTGTTGCATCAGTTTTTGATGCCCAAGGCGATGCGTCAAATGCCATCCTAGACAACGATTTGTTGTTGGGCACACGCCAGGTGTTCACTCCATATGCATACCAGGTCTTGTTGATTGGTGGCAAACTACAGGCCTTGAGAGAACAACAAGTTGTAGATCAAAGCAATGCCAGTTTAACACCACCTGACAGTCCAGAAAGCAATTTGCTATGGCACAACCTTATTGGGGTGTATGGTGTACTCAGACCCGGAATAAGTCTGATCCGACTGGAGCAAGAGGACGGCACCGATGTTGTGGGTACAGTGGCCTACGATCCCACCGATGACAGATTTTTGTTGTTCACGGTCGACATTGACACTGTTCCGGCCAATACCTTAGATCCGGTATTGAGTGTCATTGATCCTTTGCGCAGTGGGCCTGGTGCAGGGCTTGCGCCAGCTGCCGTTGGCCAAAGGTATTTGTTTACCGAGGATACCGGATCGTTTGATGATGGATATGCTGAAGCCTGGGCCGGAACCAGCGATCAACCACTAGTGGCACATGCCAATGACATTGTGGAATACGATGGATCAAGATGGCAGATTTCTTTTGACTCGACCTCAAGTCCTGATAATATACAGTATGTCACAAATATCACCACAGAAATACAATATCAATGGACCGGCACGACCTGGGTCAAGAGTTATCAAGGCCTTTATCCTGGAGGCACATGGAGCCTAGTGCTATAAACGCTGTAGGAGTTTGGTTCTACGCTGTAGATACCGGTCGCTATCTGTATCTCATGCGAGATGATCCAAAACATCCAGGATCATGGGGCCTGCCTGGTGGCAAGATAGAAGCAGGCGAAAGCCTACGTGATGCCATGTTCAGAGAGTGCAGAGAAGAATTGGGATTTGTTCCCGACTTCATGCGGTTGATACCCATTGAAAAGTTCACCACTGTTGATGGAGTATTTGCCTATCATACTTTTTATTGCAGCGTAGAACAAGAATTTGTGCCCGAACTCAACCACGAACACCTTGGATATGCCTGGATAGATTCTGGCATCTGGCCCAGACCCATGCACCCGGGATTGTGGTCTACTATAAATTTTGAAGCTGTGCAGAACAAGATAAGTGTGATTGAGTCCACTGTTCACACATCACAGTAGCCAATAAAATCAAGATAGCTCATGATCCTTACGTTGGAGCAGTTGACCCAAACGTCTGGCATGCGGGTCTTTTCTCCAATCAACCAAAACTGCGTGCCCGAGTAGGCTGTGAAAACTTCTGCCACTTGATCCTGCCAGGCAGGATGTTCCACAGGCGTTTCGTCGTTGTATCCTAACAAGAAGACTTCTCGGTGTCCGTCAAATGCTGCCAGATACACTAAAGTTGCTATGTCCAACAGATGAGGTTTGTAGGGCACAAGATAGAACTGACCTGGGTTGGCCACACAGTTGTGTGCGCTGGTATAAACAATGTTGTCTTGCTGATAATTGGTGGCTAAGATTTCGTTGAGTTTTGTGCGGTTGGTCTCGACCACAAAGTCTAGCCGCATTTCCTGCGCAATCTCTCCTACGCCGTAAGTTTGTAACTTCAATGAACCCAACAATCCGCCACGATGGCGTTGTAAAATAGTGTGGTTGAATTGCGACCGATCAAAACTGCTGCCAATGCACGCAGCACGTCCCGAGATATGATGATTTTCAATGGGATTAGGAATCCATTCGCGGTTTTCGTTTTTCTTACCACCGCCCCAGCGCGATTCAACTACCACAAATTCGCCAGCGTAGTCTGTGCGATATCGGGCTTGCATCAGGTCCTGCCTACTGCAACTTCTATGATACCCACGGTGTCAGAATTGTAATCTTCCAATGCCTTGCCAATTATGCAGGCTGGTTGATATTGCGTTGCATCAAGAGTTGTTGCAACCCCTGGAGCAGTGCTGGCCACTAAACGGTCACCTTTGGCAATGCTCCCAACAACCTGGCAAGGAACTCGTCCTACCAGAGCCACCGGAATCACATGATCGCCTGTGAGTGTGGCATTCATCAAATAACTAGGATTGGTTGATACGATGCCGGCCACACGAGTGCTATGGCTTGCAGTGCTTTGTGTTACTTCGGCTGTGCCACCAAATTCTACCACGGTGCCGGGTGCGTAGTAGGCATCGGCCACATACATCTCGGCCAAGTCGGCGTATTGTGCTGAAGTGGCTCGGGCAAATATGGTGTTGTAGCTCAATGTGGCGCTGCCAATATTTGCCGTGGCATTGGCTGTTGGCATGATATTGGCGCCGGTGTTGATATTTCCAGTACCGTTGGGCGCCAAACTGATGTTGCCGTTGCTGCCGGTGCTGATGGTCAATGCACCTGTGTCAGTGATGTTTCCGGTTACACTTATGTCTCCAGTGACCACGACACCAGTTGTGGTAAACACTGCAACATTGCTGGTTCCGCCTACAGTGATGTTGGCATTGCCGCTGGCGGTTTGGATGTCAATGCTGGTTGTACCATTTTGAACACGATCACCCAGAATGTTACCACTCAGTGTGGCATTGCCTGACACTGTGAGATTTCCTGCAATGTCTACAAGGCCTGGACTGATAGTCATGACTGTTGAGCCGGCCACGTTGCTACGTATGTTTCCGCCCGAAGCAATTACTGCCACACTTGATGTTCCAAAGCTGATGCTGTTGGCACTCAGAGCTGATATTTGGCTGGTTACATAGGACACAGTGGCAATGTTGCTGCCGCCCGCTGTGATAGCATCATGCACCCGCAAGGTACCATTTGTGGTATCCACTGTGATTTCACCCAGGGCACCGGTAAATGCCGCATTTTGTGCATTGGTTCCGCGTCTATATTGTACTTGTGTTGCCATTTTAAGTTCCTATATGCTATTTATGTTACTATTGCACGGTCTGTTACTCTGCGCCAATTTGTGCCGTCAGCAAAGGCCGGTACTGGTCCGCCGGTTTCGTTGGTCACATATATCATGGCCCCGGCTATCGCGGCACTGGGCAACGTACTGGTGGTATAACTGGGCAAAACAAACTGATTTGGATAGATCAAGCCCGATATAACCAGCGTTCCAAGATCTGATTCAGCATCTACAGCTTCGGTTACCAGTCCCAGATCGTCTGATAACGTAACTGGTTCAGTCACTGTGCCAAAATCTGCGCCGTCCACAAAAATGTCACTGACACCCTGAGCACCAATGGTTATGGTGTCTGTGGCGGGATCAACTGTAATACTGATACCAGTGCCGGCTGTCAAAGTCAGGGTATCGGCTATGCTATCTGCCACGGCACTGTTGCCACCAGTGACCGTGACGTTGCTGAACGCATTGATACCAGACAAGCCGGCACCGTTGCCCAGGATGTTACCGCCAGTGATATTACCAGTGGCACTTACAATACCACCTGTCAGTATGTTACCACCCGTGACGTTTCCACTCAATGAAGAACTACTACCAGTGATAACACCACCAACTGTACTAGCTGCCGTTTGCGTACCAGTAACTGAACTAGAACTTCCGGTAATCACACCACCCACAGTGCTTGCGGCTGTAGCTGTACCGGTGACACTGACACTTGTACCTGTTATAACACCCCCGGCCACTGATGCGGCTGTGACTCCACCTGTGACACTGACACTTGTACCTGTTATCACACCACCTGCCACTGAAGCGGCTGTGGTAGTGCCAGTGACACTTGTACTTGAACCTGTGATTACTCCACCTACTACACTGGCAGCAGTTACAGCACCTGTGACACTTGTGCTTGTTCCAGTGATTACACCACCTACTGTACTTGCGGCTGTTTGTGTACCAGTGACACTGGTACTTGTTCCTGTGATTACTCCACCAGCTACGCTGGCCGATGTAACTCCGCCAGTGACACTGACTGTGGTTCCTGTGTGATTGGTGGCACTTATGTTGCCACCGGTGATATTGCCACTGGCCGATAAACTTGTTAATGTGCCAACTGCGGTGATATTTGTTTGACTGGCTGTGGTGATTGTTCCTGCTAAACTTGCACCAGTTACCGTTCCAGTGACTGACATGCTTGTGCCGGTTATGACACCTCCAGCCACTGATGCAGCCGTGACTCCACCCGTGACACTTGCGCTTGATCCGGTTATGACACCACCCACTGTACTTGCGGCAGTAACAGCACCGGTTACACTCAAACTAGTACCTGTGGCGGCTCCAATGTTGGGCGTGGTCAATGTGGCACTGGCCTTGACCGAGATATTGCCACCGCCATCAAAGGCTGTGGTCACACCATCAACTTTAGCTGAGAATACTGTGCCATTTAGAACAATACCAGCACTGGTATTGGCTGTATATGTTTGACTTGAACTGAACTGAGAAAAAACAATGTTGCTGGTACCAAATGTAATGGTGCCTGTTGGAGCACTGACAATGAAAGCTGACCCCGCGTTAACGTTGCCCGACGACACAAAGAAGTAGTCATTGATGCTCAGGGTTGACTGACTGCCAGCACCGTAGGTGTCTGCATCTGTAGCACGCACAATGTTTGTGGCGTTGGCCCAGGTATAAACACCGTTGAATACTGCATTGGCTTCGTTCTTGACCAAGATACGTGTGCCCACAGTTTGCACATTGGCTGTGTCAATGAGATTGAACGTGCCTGTTGTGGTCAACAGCGCACCAACACCGTTGCTGGCACCATTGGGTTGAGTGTAGGTGATTGTACCACCTGTAGTAGTGGCCAAGGTTGTGGTAGTAGCTGCAACCACAGGTTGATGATAACTAATTGCTGTTGACACCGCATTGTCCACATACAACTTGGTGGCCGCATCCTGATTTTGCACTGGTTGTGCCAGACCATTGATGTTTTTGCTGTTTATGACTACGTTGCCAGCCGGCTGAAGATTGATGTCGCCAGCACCTGTGACAATGTTCATCGTACTGGCATCATAGATGTTTGTGGCTACAACCAAATTGGCACCTGTGACGTTGCCAGTTACGCTGGCGCTTGTACCTGTTATCACTCCACCAACTACGCTTGCGGCTGTTGTTGTTCCTGTAACACTTGTACTTGAGCCAGTGATTACTCCACCCACAGTACTTGCAGCGGTTTGTGTTCCTGTTACTGACGTTGATGTGCCGGTTATTACTCCACCCACAGTACTTGCAGCGGTTTGTGTTCCTGTTACTGACGTCGATGTGCCGGTTATGACACCACCAGCTACACTGGCAGCTGTAACGCCACCTGATACACTAGCACTGGCACCTGATACTGCTCCAGTCACTGATGCTGAACTACCAGTAATAACACCACCCACAGTACTTGCGGCTGTAGCTGTACCGGTGACACTAGAACTTGACCCGGTGATTACACCACCCACTGTACTAGCCGCTGTTTGTGTACCTGTGACACTTGTTGATGTTCCTGTGATCACACCACCTACAGTTGAAGCAGTTGTCACCGTTCCTGTTACTGATAAATTGGTACCTGTATGATTTGTGGCCTGGATGTTGCCACCGGTGATGTTTCCGGTAACACTGGCCAATCCAGCAGTTAAGATGTTGCCACCGGTGACGTTGCCAGAGGCACTAAATGCGCCGCCGTAGGTCAACGGTCCAGAGCCAGCTCGACCCAGTGCTGTGCTATCAGCATTACCAAACACAATGTATCCGTTAAGAGCACTCTGCTGACCACGAACGCTCATGGTATCTGCAATGTTGATATCGCCAATCCAGACGTCGTCACCCACTCGGAAGTTGGTTCCTGCCCCGTTGTTGATTGCAGCCACACTGTTGGCTGTTACACCACCACTCACTGATGTTGATGTACCTGTTATGACTCCGCCCACTGTACTGGCTGCAGTTTGAGTTCCGGTGACACTGGTACTAGTTCCGGTTATTACGCCACCTGCCACTGAGGAAGCTGTTACAGTACCTGTGACACTGACTGCTGTGCCTGTGTGATTGGTGGCACTGATATTGCCAGAAGTAATATTGCCTGTGACACTGACTCGACCTGTGACGTCTAGCCCACTGGTACTGAACACTGCTATGTTACCGGTGCCACCCACTCCAACTGTGACATTGCCACCAGAACTGACTACTGTGACATTACTTGTACCATTGTTGATATTAGCCACGCTGGTTATCACACCGGTGAGCAAACTACCATTTCCTAATATGTAATTTCCTGAAACATTGCCTGTGGCTGAAATCAATCCACTAGTAAGAATATTACCACCAGTGATGTTGCCAGCGGTTATGGTTCCTGTAGAACTTATAGTATTGCTGCCATAAGCGGCCAAGAACGCGGCCACGTTGGCATTGGAATATGTTGCTGGCAACCCTGTGAGTTGGCTACCATTACCTAAAAAATAATTTCCAGTTATGTTGCCGGTAGCACTGATCAGGCCACTTGTGAGTAGGTTACCGCCGGTTATGTTGCCTGTGACACTGACAGTATTGCCCCCTGCGCCGCCGGTGAGAACCGGCAAGCCGTCTACAGTCAGACTTGTTGCGGTGGCAGCTAGATTGATGTTGCCCATGTAAATGGTGCTATTGGCTAGCCAGAGGTCTTTCCAACGATTGGTTGTGTTGCCCAGGCTGTAGGTCACATTGGCCGAGGGATTGATATTGGCTGTAGCTGTGATCGCCGTGGCAGTAAATGCAGCCACGTTGGCTGTGCCAGCACTGCTTATGGTCACAGCGGCATTTGAATTGACCACCACATTTGACGTGCCACCTGATATGGAGTTGGCCATGTAGTTTTGTGTGAAGGTCAGAGCTGTGGTGTTGATTACAATGGGATCGTCAGTGATCAGTTTCCACTGTGTGTCGGCATAGATGGCACCTTCTGTGACCATGACGATCATGCCGGCTTCAATTTCACCGTTTTCGTTGCCGTCGCTGGTCCTGGCCCAGGTGCCATTGGCGCCCGATCCCAAGGTAGTAATGTAGTAGAGTCCGTTTTGACTGCCTGTTGTTTGACCTGTGACTAGTACACGATCGCCCAGGCTCAGTGTGATGCCATCGACCAAGCTGGGTGCTCCACCGCTCAAGGTGACATTGGTGGTGGTAACTACTCGCGTGGACTGTTTGTAGTCTAGGTTAAATATCTGCGCGGCACGCGGTTTGGTTAAGCCCATGGTTGTTCCATTATTATCCAATATTTAGCCAAAAAAATAAGGCCCGCTGAGAGCCTTACTTTTCTGGGTGTGTGCGTTGTTTACACGCGACCAACCACGATTTCTATTACTGAATCACCGTCACTGTCAGCTAGAGCTTTTCCAATCACAGTGCCAATGGCAGGATTGGCCTCTGCACGGGCTAGACCGTTGCCGGCACTTACCATCATGTCGCCTTTGCGTACTGTACCAGTTACGCTTGTGGGCACACGACCTGTAAGTGCTACCATGGCTGTGTGCGCACTTTGCAAGCCGTCGTTCATTCTATAGCTGGGGTTAGTTGAAATCACACCTGCCACACGTGTGTCAGATGCCACACTGGCAATAGTAACTTCTTGGCTTCCACCAAAACTTACCACGGTACCAGGAGCATAATCTGCGTCAGCGGTGTATTTTTCTGCCAAGTCAGCGTATTGTGCTGAAGTTGCTTTGGCAAACACAGTGTTGAAGTAGTTAGTAGCACTACCAATGTTGCCAGTAGCGTTGGCTTGTCCGTTGACAATGTCTTTGTTGGCAACAATAACACCTGTGCCATTGGGTGACAAGGTAATGTTGCCGTTGGAGCCGGTGCTGATGGTCAATGCACCTGTGTCAACAATGTTACCACCTAGACTGACGTCGCCACCGGTTATTATGTTACCACCCGTGACATTACCACTGGCACTGACTGTGGCACCGGTAATGCCTGCTGTGGCACCTGCTAATACAGTTTGGCCTCCGGCCGGGTTTGTAAATATCAGCGATGTGGCGTTGGCACTGATCTGGCTGTTACCCAAATAGATCGTGCTGTTGGCCAACCATAAATCGTTCCAGCGTTGAGTTGTGCTACCCAAATTGTAGGTGATGTTGGCACTGGGCAACAGGTTTGTTGCCAGGGTCAATGCACTGGTACTGAATACCGCCGTATTGCTTGTGCCACCAACTGTGATGTTGGCGTTGCCACCGGGTGTTTGGATATCAATCTGTGTGGTGCCGTTTTGTATACGATCACCCAGGATGTTTCCGCTGAGTGTGGCATTGCCAGATACGCTCAAGTCGCCTGTTATAGCTACCAATCCTGCACTGATTGTTTGTACGGTTGTACCGGCTATGTTGGCACGGATGTTACCACCACTGGCAATAACTGTCATGTTTGACGTGCCGTTGGTGATAGCAGTGCTGTTGATGTTTCCGCCCAAAATAGTTCCGTTGACACTGAGGTCGCCTGTGACATTGACCTGTGCAGTGGTTGGACTAACTGATACCACAGCATTGCCAGGGCTGTTGCTGATCTGAGTAACCGTGGTTGTTGTGGTGATTTGGCGCACATCAATCACGTCACCGCTTGCTGGAGCTTCTGTGAATGTGAGCACACAGGTTGGATTGGTTCCTGCCACAGCATAGGCCAGGGTTGGAATCTGTACCACACCGTTGATGCTGACGATACAGCTATTTGTGGTCTGTGTGCTGCCTAGCGTAAAAGCCACTGTGCTTCCGTCGCCGTTGAACTGCTCGTCGGCTATGACAGTAAACACTGGCACACCCACCGAAGTCCATTGACTGTTGTCGTAGACTTCCACAGCGTTGGTAGTGGTGTTGAAACGCAACATGCCTGTGACGCCTGTGCTGGGTCGCTGAGCAGTATTGCCCACTGGCGCTTTGATTGACGTGGTTGTGTCAAAGTTTACGATGGCATTGGTAACCTGTGTGCTTGAGCCAAAGCTGGCTGTGCCAGTTCCGGCATCCACATAGAACACGTTGGCCAAAGTATCGCCATCTACTGCAAAGTCAGTGTCAAGGTCTGAACCATTGATGGTGATCCTGCCTGCGGCTGGACCATCTACAAAGCCCGATGACAGTATGAGATTGGCGCCATTGATGTTGCCAGTTAGACTGGCTGTTGATCCGGTTATGACACCACCCACTGTGCTGGCAGCCGTGACAGTGCCTGTTACACTGGCGCTTGATCCAGTGATTACACCACCCACTGTACTGGCCGCTGTCACAGTGCCACTGGCACTGACTGAGGTGCCAAACACATTGCCATTGAAATTGCTTGCATTGACGTTGGCACCTACTGTGAGTACGTTTGATGCTTTGTTGAATGTGAATCCAGATACTGCGTTGG
>Ga0214921_10000371_pt1 | contig 85343 bp, 79 predicted proteins | sample LL1505_MetaG_FD_177992 | JGI IMG/M metagenome (GOLD analysis project Ga0214921, IMG submission 177992) | Freshwater microbial communities from Lake Lanier, Atlanta, Georgia, United States - LL-1505 | ecosystem: Environmental > Aquatic > Freshwater > Lake | place: USA: Georgia | collected... | reverse complement strand
GGTCAACCAGTCTTTCTACTATGGGAACATTGGATCTAGCAGGATCTAATTCTGCTGCTGTTACTACTTATGTTATGAATCAATATCAAGGTAATAATATGAACTTTACCAATCATGGAGGATACAAAACATTACTGCAGTTTACTAATAGTGCCAATACGCTCACTGTATCTACAGGTTCAAGTGGTGGCAGAAGATTGTTCAATAACAGTACCAATTTAACTGTGCAATTTGATGGAACATTAGATATTGGAGGAACAGTTGCAGATACAAGCGTTGTAGGTGGTGTGGGAGATTTTCTCTTTAAGGGCTCCTTACTCAATACAGGGTCTGCGCTCAGAGGTTTAACCAAATCAGGAACTGGAACAGCAACTTTTCAAGCAGTCAATTCTTATAATGGAGACACTACCATACAAGATGGTATATTTGTAGTTGATACTGCTGGCTCTATTGCTTCTAGTGCTGCGATAGTATCAGGTGGAACTTTAAGAGTTAAAGGTACAGCTGGTAATATAACTGCTAACGCAGGAAACTTAATAGTTGATAGCACTGGGACTATTGGTAATTTCTCTATCGGCGTCACCACTACAGTATCAGTAGATGGTACAACTGGTACAATAACACAAGGTGGTGGTACTTTGGACTTGAGAGGAACTGGCAGTACATTCTCCATGTCTGCAGGAACTGCTACAGTTTATAGTGGAGGGTTTCTTGGTAACTCTACTCTCACAGGAGGAAGCTTGCTCAATAGTGGTACAGTAGGTGAAACAACTATTGCAACAGGCAGTACTTTTGATGTAAAGACAGGTGGTACATCTTCGAAAGCTACTGTTAATGGTGGCACTTTGTTGATATCAGGATCAGTTGGACAGACTGTTGTCAACTCTGGTACAGCAACAGTAAATTCTGGTGGCAATTCTGGTATCACAACTATAAATGGTAGCACATTAGATGTATATGGAAGAACTGGTATATCAACAGTTAATACTGGTGGCACACTCAATGTAAAATCAGGCGGTAGTCTTTTGGGTACTAGTACTGTAGGTGGTGGCACATTATTAGTAGAAGGAACAGCTGGAACTGTTATCGTCAATTCTGGTACAGCAACAGTAAATTCTGGTGGTAATATTGGTAGTACAACTATCAATGGAAGTTTACTATCAGTAAATGGAAGTGCAGGAGATGTTTTAGTAAATACAGGAGGTACATTAGGTGGCTCTGGTAGTGTGCAGGGCTTAACTCTAAATGGTGGTACTGTGGCACCTGGCAATAGTCCTGGTCTGCTAACTGCTTATGAGTTAAATGGAAGTAACGGAACATTCCAATTCCAATTAGGCGCACCAACTACCAGAGGTACCACCTACGATGCTATCAATGTAAGTAGTTTGTTAACATTAGGGGCTAATACATCATGGACATTTGAAACATTAGATAATTACTCATTTCAAATGAATGATAGTTACGATTTATTTAATTTTGCGTCAATCGAAGCATCTGCATTTGATGTTAATACATTACTAGCAGCATTACCTAATTTAGATACTGCTAATTCAAATTTGAAATGGGATGCTAATAGTTTTACCACAGATGGAGTAGTAAATGTTATTCCAGAACCTTCTACATTTTCACTTCTATTAGGTGGTGCTAGTGTTTTGATAGGCCTTAGAATCGTGAGGAGAAACAAATGCAAACTCCCAACACGCTTTTAAAACGTCCAAAATTATTAAAATTTTTTGGTTTCACATTAGTTGAAATGACAGTTGTAATAGTCATAATGGCATTCGTAATGAGCTTATCATTCTCTGCTTTTGGTGCAGTAAAACGTAAATCGTCTCAAGCTGCTTGTGCTTCGAATATGAAACAAGTGGGTACAAGTATTTTATTATTTGCAGCAGAAAATGATGGTTGGTTGCCTCCAGGTCCAGATGGTCAAACAATTAATACATTTATTAGCGATAGTAGATTTGGTGGCACAACTCAAAATGTAGTTGATAAATCTAACATAGAATATTATCTCACTAACTATATTCCTGTTACATATACAGGTAAAAAAAAGAAAGCAAATACAGTATTTAGTTGTCCTGCACACAACGAACAACATCCTACTATTTGGAAAAGAGGATCTTGTTTTGGAGGAGCAGGTGGTGAATATGGTATAGAAAATTCTAAAAAAATATTAGCATTAGATACAAATGATTATTTCTTAGTTGACTTTACCAAAGCTTTTACTAATCATTCTAGTGGTGCTTTAGATAAAACAATTAAAAATCCACATGGAAGCACAAGAAATCTTTTAAGAACAGATGGTAGTGTAATATTAGAATCTGACACAAAAGCCAGATAGAATAAAGCAATGGATAATCATATGAGAAACTTATTATTAAGTAATTATGAAAAAAGTCTTCCCTCAAAAAGAGATACAGAAGCCTTCATAAGTAATTTCCATCAATATAGGGCTAAGAAGAAAGCCCAAGAAAAAACACATTATGCTCTAATTTTTGCTTGCGTTCTTATATTAAGTATGATAGGATCAATAATAGCTAAACAAACTAAAAATAATTTAGATATACAAACAGCAAGTGGAACAGAAAAATGCAATACACAAGTCATGGAAAAGTAGTAGTCTTTGAAGGAAACGTTGGTGAAGTTTCTACTTGGATCAAAAAACATGTTGGAGATCACGACACAGTTAGTTTAAAGGATTACTTTAAAGATGAAGTTTTTGGAGTTCATAAAGTTGGAGAAGAGAAGTATAGATACTATTACCAATGCTTAGGCAAAGGTAGGTATTCTATTTTTACAATCCAATGAATAAGATACCTTTTATCGTGGGCATTTGTATTGCAATTAGTATTTTTTATACAGTTTATAGTCCTCATCCGTTTTTAGTAAAACAACAAATAGATAATTATGGCATGGATTTTGAATATGTAACAGATGAAGGTTCTTGCTTTACCCAGAGCGCAGAACCTATTGGCCATGATAGCCATAAATATATTTTAAGTCTAGGCAAACCTGCAAAGCCTACAAATTCAGAAGAACCTTTGTATGTGATGATAGGTTATACCATGAAACAAGTACGTTTAAAAAATAAATCCAATGTTTTCCAAACCCCAATATATAAAACCTTATGAAAAAAACAATAATACTATTAGCGGCATTTCTATTAACAACTTATTCTTATACAGAAGATCAAATAAGAATTAAAATAACTAAAAATGAACAAGGCGAAATGATGCTTAATGTATCAGGTCATAAAAGCCCAGTAGCTCTAGAAGTTAACGGTATGTCTAAGCAAATAGAGGTTAATGAAAATGATGTTAACATGGAAAAAGAATTTCAATTCTCTACTTTTAGTTCTCCAGACACAGCCTCTGGAGCTTCGTCTACTCCAACAGATTCTCAATATAAAGTACCACCAGTATTATCAAATGGAGTTCCATATCAAGCAACTCCAATTTAATAATGTGTAAGCCTATGTATGGCGATGAAAATAAAAAATTGGTGGATTAATTTAAAAACTTATGATAAGTTCTTTTTCATTACATTTATTCCAGCAATGCTTTTCACATTTTGGGGGCTAAGTGACCTTTATATTAATTACTTTGATTTATTAAGTAGAGAAGATCACCTTCAGTTCTTTCTTAGGATATTTTTTCCAATATCAGTTGCCACTTTTGTAACAGTATTAGAACACAATAAGAGAAAAAAGCTAATAAAAGATATAAAAAACTACTTAAAACAGTAGTGTAATATAATTTATGTCTTTTACAGTTAAAAAACAAGCAAACTTAAATTTTAAAAAAAATACAACCTTCAAAATTCCAAGACAAGGAGCTTCTTTTCTTCCATCAAGTTTAGGTGGATTATCTCTTTGGTTGAAAGCTGACGCTGGGGTAAGCAAATTCTCATTTAATTATATCTCAGAGATTATAATATCTGGAACAAGCAATCCAAGTGTTAATGGAACATATACGGCAACAACTGTTCCGACATTTAACTATGAGGGATATAGAGTTAATAATTATACTCTATCTTCCACAAATGGATACACAATAATTTGGGATTCTAACGAAGAACAATTTTTCTTATATGTTATTTCAAATACGATTGGATTTTCTTCATCCAATGGAGAAAGCTGGAGTATACTTGGTCAGCGTCTTAATCAAGTGGTTATTACTGGATTTACTGATGACTATTCGCCTGCAAATGGAACATACACTTTCGGCGCATACGAAGATTCGGAGGGTTTTGTAAAACTTCCTTATTTTATAAATGGAGAGAACCTTTTTAATCTAGACAATTCAACCGAGTTACTAGCCACAAATACAAACGCAAATTATTCTGGAGCTTGGACTTTGGTAAATGGAACTGGATCTCCAACAACATCGTCAGTTGCATTCTATCCAGTTGGTTCTATCAGCGGAAGCATTACAACTTCAACAGCAAATTCAGACTATGTAACTGAGTGGGCAGATCAAAGTGGAAATAGTATTGTATTAACTCCAGATAATCAAAATGCGCCAACTTTTGTTTCTTCTTTTTTAAATGGAAAACCAGCAATAGAGTTTATAGTTGGTAGTAACACAGGATTAAGTAACACTAGTTTTGGTCTTACTGGATTTACTTTCTTTTCAGTTACAAAACAAAAATCAACAAATACTGGAAGAATATTTTCATCTTATTTTGGTAATGTTTTAATTGGAACATGGGGTAATTATAGTAATAGATTTTATGGTGGAGGAGATAATGGGTGGCTTGCTGAAGGAGAGCAAACTTCAACAGATTTTTTAATTACAACTGCATTTTCTGATCCAAATACAACTTTTGATTTTTCTCAAAATGGAGTTTCACAATCTAGCGGTGCTTCTAATTCAACAGTTATTTTAAATGGAATATCAGTTGGTGGAGGAATTTGGAATGGTGGGAACGAAGAGGCATCTGATTCATATGTATGTGAAATAGTAATTTATAATAGAACATTAACCTTAACAGAACGCCAGCAAGTTGAAACTTATTTAAACCAAAAATACGCTATTTATTAATTTTTACTTAACTCTTTCTACTAAATAATATATATAAACCAATACAGCAAAACAAATTAAACTAGTAGAAATGGTCATATTATTATTATATTGAAAAAATAAGCCTTGTCCAATATAATCTTTTATGGACTCTGTACCCATAACCTGTCACCCTTATATATCAGAAAATATTAAAATAGAAAAATTTAGCGAGCCTTATAATCACGCTATAATAGATAATTTTTTTACAGAAGAGATCTATAATAAATTATGTAAAAAATTTGCATCTCTTATTTTAAAAACAGAAAAACCTGCTGGAAAAATAGGTCCTGGAGAATTGCTCTATGACGCTTACATATACGGGTTAAAAGAACAAGATCTCACAGACGGATATAATTTTTTTGCAGAAGAAGTATATAAAGATTTTATAGCCCAACTTTTTGGCGTTGAATTAAATCAACACTTAGCTATGTCAGTGCATTTACATAAAGGATCAAAAGAAAAACCTTCTAGAGATGGTTGGTCTCATGCAGATCTTGGTATTTGTTCTGCAATCAACGACAAAAATAAAAAAATAAAATTAACAGGTGTAGATTGCGAATACCAAGATGACTCTAAAAATTTACAACCAAATACATCTAAAATTGCTAGACAAATAGCGATTATTTACTACTTAAACAATAAGTCTCCTTTAGAAGAAAAAGATGGTGGAGGCACAGGAGTATATACTAATTACGAGTCAGATTCATTGGTAAAAGAAGTAAAACCAGTAAATAACAGACTATTTGCTTTTGAAGTTTGTCCGTATTCATATCATGGATATATTGGTGCAAAATTTGATAGAAGTGCAATAGTTCACTGGTTTCATAGCGACCCCAACTATATTATTAAAAGAAACCTAGAGGCTATAAAGAAAAAGAAAAAAGAAACAGGGTCTACTTTTGAACGGTGGAAAAAAGAAGAATTTTATGACCTTGAGTCTAGTCCAACTTATTTTGAATACTTTAATCAAACTTTAGGAGATTTATTAACTTGAAAAAAGATATCATTATTGCAGAAAATTTTTATAAAGATCCAGATAAAGTAAGACAGTACGCTTTACATGAACTAACATTTGATAGATATTTACCTTACGGCACAGAAGATTGGTATGCAAATAATTTTAAAGAATGGCGTGACTGCCCATTCAAATCTTCAGAAAGTCTAATTAAAAATTTAGAATTCTTAACTGGAGAGGAATTAGATAGAGAAAATTGGCAAAGGACTAGGCCTAAACACCCATATGATAGTGATGGCAAAAGAAATCATGAAGAACCAAAAAAAAGCCCAAAATGGAATTGCACATTTCATATAAAACCATTAGTTGGTCAGAAATTAGGAGATGCTGTTCATAACCATGTAACCGATTGGTGGAATTCGCTAGAGCATAATGATTGGGTAGGTTTAATTTATTTAAATCCACAAGCGCCAATTGATTCTGGACTATTTTTATGGGAAAATATTAATAAGAAAAATAATTACGATTGGATGACTTCTAAAGAAAATTGGAAATTAATAGACTCTTTAGGTGCAGTTTATAATAGATTGATTCTTTGTAGATCTCAAAAACCTCACAGTGGAGCTGATGGATTTTCAAACATCTTTGAAGAAGGAAGACTATATCAAACATTTTTCTTTAAAACTAAAAATAAACTTATTACTACATCTACTGAAGTTGATTTAATTAAACGTAATAAATAATTAGATATGATTTTTTTTAAAATTATTATAATTTCATTATATTTATTTTTTTTGGTTCAAGAAATATTAATTAACACTATACAAACAGATATTGAACTTTTAAAAAAACGAGACCCTTTTGTAAAGATGAGCAGATTTTTTTCTTCTTTTGCTCTTTTTTTAGGAATGAATAATGAATTCAGAGATATTAAACTAGTAGGAATTTCTTTGCATTCTAAAAAAGTATGGTACTTAAGAAAAGATGAAAAAATTGGGAATTTTTATATAGGGCCACATTTTGTAAGACAACATTTGGCTTTTAATTATACTTTTTATAATTTCAATGCATTTATGAATGATTATTTTAAAGAAAAAATTGAAGCGTATTTTTATAATCGTAACGATCAATTACTTTCTTTTGAAATTTTTTCATCACTTTACAGCTCTTTTGAAACAGACGAAATAGTAAAAAATAGATCAAAACCAATAAAAGAGGAATTAATATTTTCTTGGAAGCTGGAAGATAAAAACTTCGATGAGCGCTTTAGATATATATAATTTTTTCTTTGAATATAAAATATCCAGTTATTTTGCTGCAATATTAAGAATATTATATTGCGGATATTTTTTGTCTTCGTTTCTATTTATATTTAGGTATGTCATTCTTTTTTCTAAACCAAATGGTTTATACAGTTCAGTCTTTTACGACAGAGCCTACATAAGGCAAAGTTCGCTATTTAATTTTAGATTTATACTCAGATCAGAGCTAGCCCAAATTATTATTTTATTTTTATTCGTAGTTTCTGGTTTAACTTCTATTTTTGGTTTTCTAACAAATTTATCAATATTAATTTTTTTTATTACTTACTCATCTTTACAAGCTAGAATAATGCCAATAATATTTAGTGATGCAGATGTATTTGCTAGAGTAATGTTATTTTCATTACTATTAATAGATTGTGGCTCTAAATATTCAATTGATTATTTTTTAGGCTTTTCTTCTAATCTCGAGACCATAGATGGCTGGAGCTTAAGAATCATACAGCTTACAGTTATAAGTAGTTATTTTCTTTCCAGCATACACAAACTTAAAGACAAATACTGGCAAGAAGGATTAGCCTTAAGAAATGCTGCTTTATCTGAATCATGGGGAAGAAGAATATGCAAAAGCATGTTTTTAAATTTATTTATTGCAAAAACTTTAAATTATGGAACGATGTGTTTTCAATTTTTTTCACCAATTCTTTTCTTTTTAAAAGAGACAAGACCTCTCGCCATTCTTTGCGCACTAGGTTTACATTTTGGAATGCTAATTTTTTTAAGGTTATGGTTCTTCGCACCAACAGTTATCCTAGCATTACTAAGCTTTTGTAATCAATACTTTGTAAAATAATATGAAAAAAATTTATGGATTACATCCAGGAGCGCATTTTGGAGATATATGGTTATCTATAAGTTCTGCTATATTGTATAGTAAAAAAAATAAAGAAATAATCTATTTGTCTAGATACGCAGATTACGAAAATTATGATCGAAAAGATATTATTATAGAATGTTTAAATGTTTTAGACACAACAGAAGCAAAAATTGAAATAGTTGATGATTTTCAAAATCAATATGATGAAAATACTATTCACTTTCCAATAAGCAGAGGAGCTTTTTTAAATGAAGATCCTATTGTATTTACAAAAATTAAACACAAACCTAAAGACAAGAATACTATATCTTTACAACTAGCTTCATTATTTTTTGATAAAGAAAAAGGGATTTATACCTCTAGAAAAAATAGCGCACAAAATGAATACAGAAATATTTCATATCTAGAATTAGAAAAAATTTTTCTTAATTTTATTAGTTTTCAAAATCTAAAAATAAATTCTGTTGGAGAGCATATTGGAATAGAAAGCTCTATTAACAAAATAGCTGAATCAAATATATTTATAGGTATTGATAGTGGAATGGCTCATATTGGATCTAGTGTTGGAATACCAGTTTATTTATATGATTTTAAACAAAATGAAGATATATATTTGGATCAATTTCATAAAAATAAAAATATTAAAAAATTTAAAACATTTGAAGATATATTAAATATTTTCAATGAGCACGGTATCATATATAATTAATATGAATAAAAAAATCTATGGAATTGCAGATGGAGCTCATTTAGGTGATATTTGGCTAATAGCAAGCGGAGTAATTCTTTTGAGCAAACAAAATAAAAGTAAAGTTTATATATCAAAATATCCTTATAGTTTTGAAAACTTTAAAACAAACTATAATCATAATTACGAAGAAAAAATAAAAGAATGTTTTAATCTTTTAGATTCTTTTGGAGCAGAAATTGAAATAGTAGATGAACCTCAAAATCAACATAATGAATTTACTAGATCCTTTACTATACCAGAGAGCGCATTGTTTTGTAATAATCTACCAGTGCCTACTAAATTAAAGAAAAATTTAAATAACATAAATAAAATCAGCATCCAAATAGAATCAAAATTTTATAATCAAAATAAAGGCATATACGAAGTAGCAAAACCAAATTGGATAGATAACCATAGAAATATTTCTTCAGACTTTAAAAATGATATATATAGAAAAATGTTATGTTTAAAAAATTACAAAGCTACTATAGTAGGAGAACACGAAGGAGAACTCACGAACTCAATTAAGACTTTATCTGAATCTAAAATTTTTATAGGGATAACTAGTGGCATGGCGCATATAGCCACAAGTATTGGTATTCCAACTTATATTTATTATTGGGAATGGAAAGAACAAAATCTTTCTGTTTTGAATTGGCATCAAAATAAAAATATTAAAACATTTAAAACTATCGACGATATTTTAAATATAATGCACAATCATAACATTAGTTAGTACTATTAGTAATGAGCATTTACGAAGATTTACCATTTTTTGCAAGAGATTTAACTGGTTGGGGTGGCGATCATCCAATTTTTGAAAAACTTATTTTAGATTTGCAAGTTGAACCTAAAGTTATTATAGAAGTGGGTACTTGGAAGGGGCAGTCAGCTATTAATATGGCTAATATTTTAAAAAGAAATAATATCAAATGCAAAATATACTGCGTCGATACTTTTTTAGGGACTTGGGATTTAGAAAAAGAAGATTTAAAAAATGGTTACCCTCAAATTTATTACAAATTTCTTAATAATATTCTTTTTGAAAAATGTGAAGACTATATAGTTCCATGTCCAAATACTTCTTTATTTTATTATAAAAAATTTAAAGACATGAATCTCAAAGCAGATTTAATATATATAGACGGATCTCATATGTATGAAGATGTATATGCAGACATAAATAATTATTCAAATCTTTTAAGTCCGAATGGTGTTATTTTTGGAGACGACTTTGTTTTTGCGCCAGATGTAGCGAAAGCTGTGAATCAATATTGTTTAGAAAATAATAAAAAATTTGAAGTAATTGAAAACAGATACTGGAGAATTCTATAAATGAATATCCTAATACTCGGCGGTAGTAAATTCGTAGGTAAGAATTTTGTAGACTATGTATCTCTTAATAGTGACTATAACTTAATTCTAGCCAACAGAGGAATTACAAAAACTCCAGATATTATTATAGATAGAGACAATGAAAAATATTGCTTCAATATAAAAAATAAAGAATATGATGTTGTAGTTGACTTTTCTTGTTATAATTTAAATCAATTTAAAAATACTTATCAGTCTTTAAAGTTTAATAGATATATATTTATATCAACTAGCGCGGTTGAAGGTATCCCATTTCAAAATGTAAGTCCAGATATGTATGAAATGGCTAGATATGCTCATAATAAAAAAGAGTGCGAAGATTTTATTATAGATAACATTAAAAACTATTCAATAGTTAGACCTTGTTATATAGTTGGAAAAGATGATTATACCAATAGATTCTATAAAAAAGATGATAGGTATTATTGGAATAATGGTTTAGAATTGACTTACTATATAGAAGCCGACGCTTTATCCAAAGTGATATTTAATGAGATTAATAATACTTCTAATAGTATAGCTAACCCATGTAAATAACGTGTAATAGCTGATGTGCCTATACCTCAAAGAAAAGATAACGAAAAACAAAACGACTATATGGGGCGTTGCATGCATTCCCTTAAAGAAGATGAAATGCCAAATGATCAAAAAGTAGCAATTTGTCTTAATACTTTTAGCCATCCAAAAAACAAATCTAAAGCTAACGAAATTGAAGTAGATTTTACAGAAGATATTAAAAATATTAATAAAATTAAAGAACCAATAAATACAGCAGTAACTGCACCAGCCTCAGAAGTAAAAGAAATTAAAGCAGAAAACAATGGTAAGGGCGAATTAATTCAGACAACTCTTCTGCAAATGCAACACCAATATAAAATCTTACATTGGCAAACAACCTCATTTTCACAACATAAATCATTTGACGAAATTGTAAGTAGTTTGATGGAAAATACTGATGAATTCATTGAAACATACATGGGCAAATATGGTAGAGTAATCGCTGCTGGTACATTTAATCTTACTCTTGCTAACTATAAAGATACAGATTTTCTTGGATTAACAAATAATTATATTAGATTTTTGATTAGTTTGAATGATATGCTAGATAAAGTTCAAGATTCAGATTTATTAAATATAAGAGATGAAATGCTTGGTTCGCTAAATCAATTAAAATATCTTTTGACATTAGTATAAACTGCTTGACTTGTAATCTTGTTTAAGATAAAATTTATTATCTTGAATGATATAAAAGATTATATACTATCATACTATTCTAGGCTAGAGTCTTCAAAGAATAATATAGATAAAGTTAAAGGCTACTCCCGCTATACAAATATAGTTAACTATAATCAAGGAATTGGAGACGCTGTCACTTTAAGTCATCTTCTATTTAAAGATGAAAATACAAGAAGCAATTTGAATATATTTAGTCAATCTAAGCATTTTGCAGACATTTTACATTTTAATAAATTCAAAGAGTCTAACCATGTTCAAAGCGATGATTTTTTAAGAGTAGAGCTTTTGGAGTTTTATAATCTAGGTAGTGGGCATCTTATACAAAAGATGCGTAGATTTCTTAATTTGCCAATACATGCAAAACCTAAATCTTATTTAAACACAAACAAGCAAAAAATTAAAAATAAAATTGGTATACATTTAAGCACAGGGGTAAGTGCCTTCTCATTAAATTCACACCCCAAACCAAGGCAAATATACCCAGAAAATATTAAAATGATAAATGAATTTATAACGTCAAATTCACAATATTCATTTGTAGAGTTTGGTGGTGAATCAGTTGGATTACAAAATTGCTCTAATTTTTGTGGTAAATCAATAATAGATTCAATAGAAGAACTTTCTACTTGCGAATACTTTATAGGCTTAAATAGTGGATTTATGAACCTAGCTGCGTGTTTTGATATTAAGTCTATAATCATTATAAATATTCCAATAAACGCTTCAGATGTGGTCTTGCCAGTTTTAAAGGATATACAGATATCAGATATGAATTGGCTATATCCTCAGAATGTACATCTTCATCAAGATAACGAATCTAAGCTAGTGCCGAAGCTATCCTATGATATTATAAAAAAAGCTCTTAATGGAGAAGTCTATCCATTTTGGAAAGAAAATTATTTAGATTTAATCTTTTAAATTATACATCATATACTATGATTAATCTATTAGTCGATGAAGCTTATGCATTTGATTACTTAAGTATCCTTCATATAAAGAAGAATATAAATCAACAAGTCGAACCTTATTGGAAAGAGTGTTTAGATTATATAAAAGAACAAATTGGTGAAAATGCAATGCAAGAAATTATCAATTCAAAAGAATATCATGAAATGATTGACGCTAATAAGATTACATTTGATGCAGTTGAAAAAGCTAGGTACGGTTCAATAACGGCAAAAGAAGTAGACGAAGCTAATATGTTAAGATATAATAAAAAACACGAATTACAAAAAAAGTATTTTAACACTAAAATAAAAGAATTCAAATCATGAGAACAATGATATTCACATTGTCAAAAGACAACTACAAATCTCTCAGAGACGTAACCTCTGTAAATAAAATAGAATATTGCAAAAAACATAATTATCTTTTTGAAGAAAGACTATCAGATTTTAAATTTTCAAATTTAGGTTTTGAAAAAATATATAGGAGCTTAGAGTTACTAGAGAACAATAAATGCGATTTATTGTATTGGTGCGGAGTGGACACGCTAATAACTAATTTTAGTATAAAAATTACAGACCTAATAGACGCTGAACACGATTTCTTTGTATCGACGGACGCAAATAATATAAACGTAGATTCATTTATTATAAAAAATACAATAAGCTCAAGAGCATTTTTTTCAAATATAATTAGTCTTTACCCTAAATATGCAAATGATGCATGGGCAGAGCAACAAGCTATAATAGATCTTATAGCTCAAAACGAACATATCAAAAAGATAACAAAAATACTTCCTCAAAAAATGATAAACTCGTACGATTACAGGCTTTATCCAGAAACCAATTTTCATGGAAGCATTAATAGTTTAAGTCATTACAGACAAGGCAAAGATTTTTATGGCAATAACGGCCAATGGTCGCAAGGAGACTTTTTAATTCATTGGCCAGGCACTACTCTTCAACAAAGAATGTATCTTGCAGAAATATATTCTGCAGCAATTATATATGATTAATAAACTAGAAAAAAGAATTTTAGAAATAAGTTATAACCGCAAACTATCTCATTTGTCTAGCAACTTAAGTTCTGTTGGTATTATAGATGAAATTTATTCTGTTAAAAAAGAAAATGAACCGTTTATATTAAGTAATGGACACGCAGGATTAGCTCTGTATGTAGTTCTAGAAAAATATTACGGAATCAACGCAGAAGCACTTCATGAGAAACATGGCGTTCATCCAAATAGAGATTTAGAAAATAAAATTTTTTATTCAACTGGAAGTTTAGGTTGTGGGCTACCTGCAGCATGCGGTATGGCGTTAGCAGATAAAACTAGAAATGTCTATTGCTTGATAAGCGATGGAGAAATGTTTGAAGGCAGTATTTACGAGACCTTTAATATAGTCAATAAATATAAAATAAATAATTTGAAAATATATGCCAATGTGAATGGATATAGTGCTTTAGCGGAATTTGATAAATATGAAATTATTCAAAAATTAAAAAATTTACATCAGAATATAGAAATAAGATTAACGGATTATATTTATCAGAAGTTTTCTTTTGTCAAAGGCTTATCTGGTCATTATAATCTTTTATCGCAAGAGGAGCACAATACATATGTTAGCACACCACATTCATAGATATCTTTTAGAAAAACTAAAATCAAACGACATTCTGAACTATTTAGAAATTGGGGTTTTCGATGGAGATAATTTAAATATACTATCAGATGTTTTTCCAAATTGTATACATACGAATGCATTTGCTTTTGAAGTAGATAAAAAAGATGCGTAGAACATTTTTCAAAGAATTACATAGAAATATGAGCCAGAATGATAAGATATTATCATTGACTGGAGATCTTGGCTATGGAGGTTTTGATAAGATAATATCTGATTATCCAGATAGATTTTTAAATTGCCAAGCAGCAGAATTTTCTATGATGGGGGTTGCATGCGGATTAGCCCTCGAAGGCAAGATACCTGTTGTTTATTCTATAGGTACTTTTTTAATTTATAGACCATTTGAAATAATTAGAACATATATAAATTATGAAAATATTCCAGTTAAATTAATTTGTAGTGGTAGAGATAAGGACTATGAGCACGATGGAATTAGTCATTGGATGGACGATATAAAACAGTATTTAGATACTTTTAAAAACATAAAACAGTATTGGCCTGAAGATGAAAAAGAAATGACAGAGTGCTTACCAGAATTATTAAATAATAATCAACCATGCTTTTTAAGTTTAAAAAGATAAATGAAAATTCTAGTTGCTGGCGGTTCTGGATTCGTAGGTAAAAGTTCTATATCTAAATTAAACAAATACGCTTTATCTTATCCAACTAGTTCAGAGCTAGATCTAACTGACGCTAAAAAAGTAAAAGACTATTTGAGCGTTAACGATTTTGATTTTATTATTAATTCTGCTGTAAAGGGCGGGAGAAGAATTAAAATAGATACAGAAAAAGACTTTTATAATAATATTAAAATATTAGATAATGTTTTAAATTTTAAAAAGAAAAATACAAAGTTAATAACTTTTTCTAGTGGAGCAGAAATATATAAACAAGATACTTTTTATGGTTTGAGTAAAAAGATTTGTACGTCACTAATTAAGGATAAAGAAAATATAAAAAATTTAAGAATATTTAATGTTTTTGGTGAACTAGGCATGAAGGATTCTTTTGTATACTCAACTATAGAAAAATGTTTAAAAAATGAGGATATAGTAATTTGGGAAAATTTATTTTTTGATATATATTATATTAATGATTTAATTAATTTAATTGATTTAATCATAATTAACAACTCAGAAGAATATGAAGAAATTGATTGCGTATATGAAAAAAAATATAAATTAAGTGATATAGCTCAAATTATTAAAAATATATCTAATTCTAAAAGTGATATTATTATACAAAACGATAATAATTTAAAGTATACTGGCAACTATAAATATATTCCTGATTTGCATTTAACACCAATAGAAGACAGTTTAAATAATTTGATACAAAATTCAAAATAAATAATTGAATTTTAACTTTAGAAGGTATAGAATATTAAAATGACTCATTCTAGTCCTAGATAAAAATATGCAAGATTTTAGAAGCAACGAAACAGTTAAAATAGATCTAGCTCATGCTCATTTAGTTCAAGGTTTAATTGTTAGTCAAAAACCATCTAGTATTTTAGAACTTGGCCTTGGAGGTGGCAGAAGTTGTGATGCAATTTTAGCTGGCATTGAATATAATAAAAACAATCCAAAATTTACAATAGTAGATAATTGGATAGATTGGGGCCATCAAATTCCACAAAATGTAACGCAAGCCTACGGTAAAAAAGCCGAAATCATCACTATGAATGAAAAAGAATTCGTTTTCTCTACTAAAGAAAAATTCGATTTTATTATGAGCGATGCAGACCATCACAGTACAAATCAATGGTTTGAACACGTTTACGACAATCTTCTTAATGATAAAGGTATATTAATTTATCATGACATCAATATCGTTGAAGAATTTGCGTCTTTTATTAATTTAAGAGAGATATATGAAATTTGTAAAAAAAGAAACATTCATCATTATCTTTTTAATAAAAACTCTTTACCTCAAGAAAGATGTCAAAGAGGACTTTTAGTAATTTTTAAAAATTAAAACTAATGAGCCAAAATTTTAAAGAAACCTATTATGGCAAAAAGATAGATACTGCTAATATCTTAAACATCGAAGATGCAGCAAAAATAATAAAAGGTAGAAAAACTGTAGTTATTACTGGGGTAACTGGTCAAGATGGAAGTCATATGGTAGATTTTTTATTAAAGAATACTGATCTTTTAATATTTGGCGGAGTTAGAAGACTGAGCGTATATAATCATAAGAATATTAAACATATTAATTCTGATAGATTTCATTTGATTAATTTTGATTTAAATGATTCTCATGCCATCGCTAGAACAGTAGAAAAACTTCAACCAGATTATTTTATTAATTTTGCAGCACAAAGTTTTGTAGCAAGCAGCTGGGATTTTGCTCGCCAAACTTGGGCTACGAATTCTACGGCAGTTCTTGATATTCTTGAAGCTATTAGACTATACAAGTCAAACTGTAGACTATATCAAGCTGGATCTAGTGAAGAGTTCGGAAATGTACTTTATACTCCTCAAGACGAAAAACATCCTCTTAGGCCAAGAAGTCCTTATGGAGCAAGTAAAGCAGCCTCTAGACAACTGATTAAAGTATATAGAGATTCTTATAATTTATATGCTATTCAAGGTTGGCTATTTAATCATGAAGGAACAAGGCGTGGTGAAGAATTCGTAACAAGAAAAATTACTAAAAATGTATCTAGAATTTATCACGCATTAAAAAATAATGAAGAATTTCTTCCACTTGAACTAGGAAATATGGAAGCCAAAAGAGACTGGAGTGATGCCGAAGATTTTATTGAAGGCGTTTGGATGATGTTAAATCAAGATATTTATAATAAAAATTATGATGGAATTCCTAAAGAATATGTATTCTCATCAAATGAAACTCATACAATTAAAGAATTTGTAGAGAAGTCTTTTGCTATTGCTGGAATTAAAGGCGATTGGATTGGTCAAAACGAACATTTAATGTATGTTTTGGACCACAAAACTCTAGTCCAAATCAATCCTAAATTTTATAGACCAGCAGAAGTAGAACTATTACTTGGAGATTCTACAAAAGCCAGAGAAGAATTAGGATGGGCGCCAAAAGTTTCATTTGATAATTTAATAGAAAAAATGGTAAAATCAGATATAGAAAACTATTCATGAATATTTTGGTAACTGGTGGTCTTGGTTTTATTGGTTCTAATTTTATTAAATATATAATCAATAAAAAAGAAGTAGACCTTTTGGTAAATATAGATACTGCAGGGAAATATTATGGTGCAGCAAATATAAAAAACGCAGATTTCTTTAAAGACAATATTAAATATAGATTTGAAGATTTTTGGTTGGAGAATTTAGAAATTCCTATAGAAATTAAAAAATTTAAAAATATATTAAAAGAAAATAAAATAACTCATATAGTTCATTTTGCAGCAGAAACACACGTAGATAATTCAATAACTGATCCAAGAAGATTTTTTAAGTCTAACGCATTAGGAACATTTAACTTATTAGAAATTATTAGGGATTTTCCAGAAATCAGATTTCATCACATTTCCACTGATGAAGTTTATGGTAGTTTAGGGGAACAAGGTAAATTTATGGAAACAACAGCTTATGCTCCAAATTCGCCATATTCGGCTTCAAAAGCTGCTAGTGATATGTTAGTTAGAGCTTATCATCATACTTTTAAAGTATTAGCTACAATCTCTAACTGCTCTAATAATTATGGTTCAAATCAGCATAATGAAAAATTCATACCAGTTGTTATTAATTCTATATTAAATAATAAAAAAATACCTGTTTATGGTACTGGAAAAAATATAAGAGATTGGATTTATGTTGAGGATCATTGTGAAGCAGTGTGGCTCATATTAAATAATGGTAAAATTGGAGAAACTTATAATATTGGCGGAAATTGTGAAAAAACAAACTTAGAGATTATTAATGATATCTGCGAGGCTATGAATCTTAACCCACAAGATTACATATCTTTTGTAGAAGATCGTAAGGGGCATGATTTTAGATACGCAATAGATAATACTAAAATCAATAAAGAATTAAATTGGTTTCCTGCTACCTCATTTAAAGATGGCATATTGAAAACTATAAAATATTATAAAAATAAAACTTGCTAAAAATATAAACTTATATTATAAATATAAGATGTCTAGTAAAAAACTTACTCCACATAAACTTTGTCAATTTATAATTAAAAAATACGTTAATCAAAAAGTAGATTGGCCAAGAGAGATTAAAATAGCTCAAAAGCTAATCAAAACATATAAAGGTTATTCATTTTGGAATGGGCTAAAGCCTGCTAACCTACCTAGTTTAGCGTTCTTTTTAACAGAAGATGGTAAGAAGTTTATAGCTATGGAAAAAATCAAAGATAATCTAGAGCTAGATAAACCAATTAAATTCGAAATACAAGAAATAAAAATTGGGGAAGATAAAAAAGTTTGCAAAAAACCTAAAAGCCTGTTAGAATTTATAAACTATGGGAAGAAAACCTAAAGATCAAGAACCAGTACAAGATACTGGACCGAGCGCAAAAAGCAGATTATCTTCATTTTTAAAAGAAAATAAAGACGATCATTATAATTATGAAGAAGAGATTTACTATAAAGTCTCTACTGGAAGCCTAAATTTAGATATTGCAACTAGTGGAGGACTATGCCCAGGATTGCATAGATTTATTGGAATGAATGAGGGTGGAAAAACTTCAGAAGCACTAGAGGTAATGAAAAATTTCTTAAAGACCGTAAAGGACTCTAAAGCTTTATTATTTAAAGCCGAAGGAAGATTAAGCAAAGAGATTAAAGAGAGGTCTGGTATAAAGTTTGTAACTTCTGCTGAAGAATGGGAAGACGGCACATGTTTCGTTTTCGAATGTAATATTTTCGAAACAGTTTCGGAGCTTATGAAAGATCTCATTCAAAATAATGATGAAGGCAAAAGGTATATGTTTATATTGGACTCGGTCGATGGTTTAATGACTAAAGGGGATAGTCTTAAAAGTATGACAGAAGCGACAAAGGTTGCAGGAGGAGCAGTAATATCTTCAATGCTTATGAAAAAAATATCATTAGCTCTTTCTAAACGTGGACATATGGCGATATTCATTAGTCAAGTTCGTTCAGATATTAAGCTTGACCCATACGCTGCAAATAAAGATATTAGACAAACAACTGCAACTGGTGGAAATGCGTTATTACATTTTGCAAATTGGATTCTCGAATTTGAACCAAAGTTTGGCAAAGACCTTATACTTGAAAAACCAAATGAAAGATACGATCAAACAAAGAATAAGATAATTGGACATAATGTTAAAATTATTATTAAAAAGTCCACCAACGAAACTACTAATTCTAAAGTTCAGTACCCGATTAAGTATGGCAGAAAAGATGGTTCTTCGGTATGGAGAGAGTATGAGGTTATTGACCAAATTCTTTCTTGGGAGTTCGCAGCTGCCAAAGGAGCATGGGTTACTTTTACAGATGATATTGTAGAAGAGCTTAAAAAAGAAAATTTAGAATTAAAAAAACAGCACCAAGGTATAGATAATCTTAGGTCCTATTTAGAAGATAATAAACCTATAGTAGATTTCTTTTATAATAAATTTATCAATGCTCTAGCTTTATGAGACTTTTAAATGTTAACGGAAAACTCGTTAACAAAAACGTCAGAAGATACTTAATAAATTGGGAGGCTAAAAGTAGAAGCAAACTTCAATATAAGTTTAAATCATTTTTTTACCCTTATTGGAAGAATAATATAGTTTACGAAGAATTCCCAGTTTATGGAAGCATGCTTAAGATAGACTTATTAAATGCAACGAAAAAGATAGCTGTTGAGATACAAGGAGCACAGCATGAATCATTTAATAAATTCTTTCATGATAATTCTAGATTAAAGTATCTTGAGAGCATTAAAAGAGATGTAAAGAAAGAAAAATGGATAGACTCAAATCAATTTAAATTCTTAGAACTTTACGAAGATGACCTTCAAAATTTATCACCACAATATATAGAAGAAAAGTGTGGAGTACTTATCATTTAAGTGTAAAAGTTTATAGTGACTAATAAGAAAAAATTTAACTTTCCAGAGTCTTTATTAAAACAGATTGACGAGTGCAGTTATGGTGGGTATATTTTATTTAATTTCTCTGCAAAAGGCGAACCCCAAGTATATACAAAATTTGATAATCAAATAAATGCTATGGCTCTTTTATATTATTTAAATACATGGGGCCAAAGCGTTGATCAATTAAACTTTGAAGCTACCACAGATTTAATTAATAGAAATAACGAAAAAGAAGATGAAGAACATGATGACGAGGATAGTTAAAACTTGACTTTTAATTTTTAGTTTGGTATCATATATATTGAATGATTTACTCCTTACAAGTAGAACGCCATGTTCTTAGCGGTTTATTAAAATATCAAGATTTATTCGCTGATATTGATGTCTTTTTATCTGAAAATGACTTCTTTAATGATGTCCATTCTACTATTTATTCAGTATTTAAGAATGTCAAATATAAAGGCGAAAATGTAGATAAAGTCTTATTAGCAGAAAAGATAAAGAACTTAGGCATATCTTTTAAAGATGAAATTAATATTTTTGATTATATAGATAATTTAACCTTTTCTCAGATCACAGAAGAAGCTACTATGACAGCTTGCAAGGAATTAATTAAATTTAGAGTTCGAAGAGAGCTTTGTCAAACAGCAGATAATCTTAAAGAATATGTTACTAAAAATGCAGAAGATTCATTAGATGAGATTATTGGTAAGATAGATGGCATATACAACAAAAAAATATCCTCTTATTCTGAAAATGATATACCAATTAATATTTTCGAAGGAGTAGAAGATCTTATCGAAGAAAGAGGAAATACACCTAAAGATGAAACTGGACTAATCACTCCATATTCAGAATTTAATAGAATGTATGGTGGTTTGAAAAATGGTAATATTTATGCTATCGCTAGTAGACCTGGCCAAGGAAAGTCGACTTGGCTTAATGATATTTGCTTTAAGACCGCTATTAATCCCAAGAACAAAACTAAAACTTTAATTCTAGATACCGAAATGCAAACTGTAGATATTCAATTAAGAATGGTTGCATCTTTGAGCGGAGTACCAGTTTGGTATCTTGAAACTGGTAACTGGCGTAAAAATGAAGAGATGACAAGGAAAGTAAGAGAAGCTTGGAGCAAGGTAAAGAAGTATGAATATTTTCATTATCATGTCGGTAACAAAAACATAGATCAAATTTGTTCTATTATCCGCAGATGGTATCTTTCAAAAGTTGGCAGAGGAAATCAAGCTATGATTGCTTACGATTATATAAAATTAACTGGAGAAAAGGTCGGTCAAAATTGGGCAGAGCACCAAGCTATTGGAGATAAAATTGATAAACTTAAAAGGATATCAGAAGAGATTCAATGTCCAGTTATTACTGCGATGCAATTAAATAGAACTGGAGAAAGCTTTAATAGAAAAGGTGCAGAGGTAGTTGACGATAGCTCAGTAATCTCTTTATCAGATAGACTTCAATGGTTTGCTTCTTTTGTAGCAATCTTTAGAAGAAAAACTTTAGATGAGCTTGCTTTAGATGGTCAAGCATTTGGTACGCATAAATTGATACCAACAAAAACTAGATTTCAAGGTAAAGATGCTGCGGGTCACCAAGATCTAGTTAGAAGATTAGATTGCACTGGCAAAGAAACATGGGCGCAGAATTACTTGAATTATCAAGTAGAAAATTTTAATATTGAAGAGCGCGGTTCTTTGAACGATGTATCCGCTTCTCAAAGAGAGCGTTACGAACTTAATGATTCTAATCAAAATGATGGAGAAATACTATGAACGTAAATTTAGTATCAGTAACAAAACCAGAGATTAAAGAAATTAAAAATGCAGAAGATTTAGTTGCATTTTGTGCTAGAGTTAGCAATCCGTCTAATCAAATGAATCTTGAAAGCGCTCCAAAACTATTAAAATTTCTAATTAAACATAAGCATTGGAGTCCATTTGAGCTTGTTGATATGTGCGTTGAAATTAAAACTAGCCGTGGAATTGCTGCTCAAATTTTAAGGCATAGATCATTTAGCTTCCAAGAATTTTCACAAAGATATAGCGAAGCCACCGATTACGAAGACGTAGAGTTAAGACTTCAAGGAAGTAAGAATAGGCAAGTTGGAGAAGATCTTTTACCTAAAAATCATCCAGAGTTTAATAATTTAAATGCACTTTTAGCAGAATCTCTTTCTTTGTCGGAGCATTGTTATCAAACAATGATTGATAATGGGATAGCTAAAGAAGTTGCAAGAATGGTTTTACCATTAACAACGCAAACTACAATGTATATGAAAGGGTCTTTAAGAAGTTGGATTCACTATATTGAATTAAGAACTCAAGAGAACACCCAAAAAGAACACAGATTGATTGCTGATGAATGTAAAAAAATATTCATAAATAACTTTCCAGTAATAGCAGAGGCATTAGAATGGAAGAATTAAACGTCTTTCAAGTCCTTACGGATTTAGGATACAAGTTGAAAGACCATGGTAAGGAATACCGAACAAGACCACTATATAGAGATAGTGATAACGATACAGTATTAAAAATAGAAAAAAATAGTGGCAACTGGTTTGACTTTAAACAAAACATAAGTGGCGATTTAAATTCATTAGTCAAATTAACTTTAAAATTAGATGACGTTGATGAAGCCAAACAATGGCTTAAAAATAAAAATTTCATATCTCAAATTGCTTCAGATGTAGAAAAGCCTTTAATTAAATCTGCAAAAAGTTTTGATATAAACATTTTAGATAGACTAGAGAATCGGCACGATTACTGGATCAATAGAAATATAACCCAAGAAACTATATCTCAATTTAAAGGTGGTGTAGCCCACGCTGGTAAAATGAAGAATAGATATGTTTTTCCTATTTTCAATTTAAAAAATAATATCATAGGATTCTCTGGTAGAGATGTTACAAATATATCTAAGATAAAATGGAAACATCTTGGAGAAAAAAGCGACTTTTTATATCCATTATTTTTAAATGATTCTATACTGCAAGAACAAAGAGAAGTAATACTGGTAGAGAGCGTAGGAGATATGTTAAATTTATGGCAAAGTGGCGTTAAAAATGTTTTAGTTACCTTCGGCACTAGTCTCAGTTTGCCCATATTAAATCATATGCTCAAATTAGATATTAAAAAGATATATATTAGTTTGAATAATGATTCAAATAAAAATATGGCAGGAAATATTGGAGCAGATAAAATCTATTCTAGACTTAAAAGATACTTTGATCAACGACAACTCAAAATCGCCCTACCCGTTAAAAAAGATTTTGGAGAGATGACAAGAGAGGAAATACTTCAATGGAAAAAAGCGCTTTAAAAGTTTTATCAGCCTCTAGAATAAAAACCCTTGAAACATGTTCTTGGGTTTACTGGAACAATTATCATGATAAAATTCCTCAAGCTCAGAATGAAGGAGCTTTGAGAGGTACGATTTGTCATACAGTTTTTGAATTACTATTAAAAGAAAGACATAAAAGACATTATGATATCATAATTAAAAATAATGCAATTAATGGTAGCAAAGGCATATCTAAATTAGTTAAAAAATTATCCTTGAAAGTGGGTCTGGCTGAATCCAATTATGAACTATTAGATGAAATGATTCTAGTCGGACTTAAAGAAGATTTCTTTGGGGAAAATGGAAAGATAGTGAAACCAGAGTATGCCTTTAATATTCAAAATGACCAACCTAAATATCATATTCGTGGGTTTATGGATAAGCCCATTAAAATCAAAAAAGAAATGCATATAATCGACTACAAGAGCTCCAAATATAAATTCCGAGGAGATGAGCTTGAAGCCAATATCCAAGCGATGATGTATAGTCTAGCAAGCAAAAAGCTTTGGCCTAAATTAAAACCCATAGTTAAATTCCTTTTCCTTAGATTTCCCAAAAAGCCTACTCAAGAGCTTTCATTTAATGACGAACAGATCAAAGGTTTTGAATATTACTTAGAGCATATTAATGAATATATAAATAATTTTGATGAAGAAAGCGCAAGGGCTAATTTTGCAGTAGATAGTCCAAAGAATAAATGGATGTGTGGTATAGGATCTTGGGTCTGCCCATATAAAGCTTCTTATGATTATTATGTTAAAATAAATCAAGGTGGAGAGGTCATAGAAACCAGCTTAAATAATGATTTTAAAAATATTGATGGATTTAAAATAGAAACAAGAAAGTACGAAGGATGCCCAAAATTTAATAACGAACAAGGCAGCCCAAAGAAAGATAATTTTTTAGATTGATTTTTTATAAAATTGCTGTTAACCTAATATAAATGATACCGCTGTTTAAATCTCACTATTCTTTGGGTAGGTCTATTTTGACACTTGAAGATAAAGACGAAAAAGATGATTATCCAGATTCTATTATCCAAATCTGTAAACAAAACAAAATGAAAGAGCTTTATCTAGTAGAAGATAACATGTCTTCATTTCTTGAAGCTTATTCTAATTGTCGTAAAAATAATATCAAATTAAATTATGGATTAAGAATATCTGTTACCGAATCAATGAGCGATAAATCCGAAGAGTCAAAGACCAAATCTTCAAAGATTATTTTATTTTTTAAAAATAAAGAAGGATACCAGCGGTTAACAAAGCTTTACAGCATCGCATCAAAAGAAGGTTTTTATTATGAACCAAGATTGGATTATGAAACAATTTCTAAAAATTGGACTGATGATTTAATTTTATGTATACCTTTTTATGATTCTTTTATATTTAATAATACTCTTAAGAATAGTCTTTGTATTCCTCAGTTTGATTTTACGAAGCCTATATTCTTTATAGAAGATAATGATCTACCATTTGATTCGCTAGTAAAACAAAGGGCTTTATCTTTTGCAGAAAAAAATGATCTAAAAATATATAAAGCACAAAGCATTTTTTATAATTCAAGAGAAGATTTTAAAGCTTACCTAACTTTTAGGTGCATTAACAATAGAAGCATTTTAAACAAACCTAATTTAGATCATATGTCAAGTAATGAATTTTGTTTTGAAAGCATTAATAAAAGGAGTTAAATGGACGAGCATCTTTTAAGATACGATAAGGATAAGACTATAGTTTTTATAGATTGCGAAACATTTAATCTTTGCCTTAATTTTTGTCACAATATTCCTTGGCAAATAGCAATGATAAAAGTTAAAGGTGACAAGAAGATAGACCAGAAAAATTTCTATTTAAAATGGGATACAGATTTGAAGATAAGTGAAGATGCTGCGAGGATCACAAGATATGATCATAGAAAAGTTCAGAAAGAAGGATTTGATCCAAAAGAAGTATTTCCTACTATAAAAGATTGGCTCGATAATGCAGATTATATAATTGGACATAATATTTTAGGATTTGACATTTATCTTATAAAAGAATATTATAAAACTATGCAATCGAATTGGAAAGGCTTAATGAATAAAATCATAGATACTAATGCCGTAGCAAGAGGCATTAAGTATAATTCTATTTATACGCCTAAAGATGATTTACTTGAATATCAATATAAAATTCTTAATACCAGAAAGAAAAACGTTAAAAGCTCTTTGACCTTTTTGGGTAAAGAGAATGGCATAGAGCATGATTATGAAAGTCTTCACGATGCAATAAATGATCTTGATTTGAATTTAAAAGTTTGGAACAAATTAAAATGGCAGATAGAGGTATAAAATGGGCTCATTAGATAATGTTTATGATACCATACAGAATTTAGAAGATCATGGTATAGAGTATCTTCTTATAACAATAGAAAAGGGTAAGAAGAAGGGCAAAGCAGATGTCTTTTATAGTTTAAAAGATCGAGCCTCTATGAAAATCCTAGCAAAAGGCTTGCACGTTTTTAACGAAGAAATAGATAAAATTGAAAAAGAGCAAGAGGAAGATGAAAATGAAGACTCATAATTATTCCGATATCAAAGAATTTTCAGATAAATTCGAAGATACAGAACTAGATATTCATGGAGTAAGATTACCTGAGTTTGAAATTGATCTAGCCTCTAAAAGACATTTAGGCATTAGCGAGGATTCATCCAATTATCATTTTTTAAGAGCTTTAGCATTAAATGGGTTTAAAACTTTAAATATCGATAAATCCCATAAGGATTACAAGAAGTATATTGATAGAGCAAAGCACGAATTAGATACCCTAAAAGAGTTAGGGTTTATTGATTATATATTATTGGTATGGGATGTTATCCATTTTTGTAAAACCAGCGATATTCCAGTAGGTTTAGGCAGAGGTTCTGCCGCTGGATCTTTGATATTGTATTTAGTAGGCGTTACCAGAATCGATCCAGTCAAGTATGACCTGTATTTTGAAAGATTTATATCCAAGATTCGTGCTAAAAAGCAGGTTGTTGATGGAGTAACGTATCTAGATGGTAGTTTGATGTGTGACGTAGATTTAGATATTTGTTATTATAATCGTCAAAAAGTACTCCAATATCTTGAAAATAAATTCAAAGGCAAAACTAGTAAAATATTAACCTTTAATAGCTTAAGTGGAAAATTGCTTATTAAAGAGTGCGGTAAAATCGTTGCTGAAAAACCAGAGCAGGAAATGACAATGATCTCTTCTTTAATTCCTAAAACCTATGGTCAAGTAAAAGATATTTCAGAAGCTTATGTAGAAGTTGAGCAGTTTAAAGATTGGTGTGATGAAAATAAAGAAGCTTACCAAATCGCTCTTAAATTAAGAGATTTGATTAAGAACAAAGGAGTGCATCCTTCTGGAGTACTGCTTTCATATTATGATCTAGAAACTATATGTCCAACAGAATTTTCCTCAGATAAAGAAGTGGTATCTAGTTTTGATATGAATTGGGCAAGCGTTTTTAATATAAAGTTAGATATTCTTGGTTTAAGAAGCGTTTCTGTGGTAGATAATGTTTGCAAGAGCATTAACATAAAAATAGAAGATATTGATTTAAATCATGAATCTATTTATAGAAATTTACAAGAGTTAAAATCCCCACATGGTTTATTTCAAATTGAAGCAGAAACTAATTTCAGAGTATGTCAAAAAGTTAAACCAAAAAATCTAGAAGAGCTTAGTGGTGTTCTTGCTTTGGCTAGACCTGGAGCACTTCAATTCGTAGATAAATATGCAGCTCATACAAATTATCAACAATCAGAAAGTATTCATCCGTTCTTTGATGAAATTTTAAAAGAGACTGGCGGAGTTGCTTTATATCAAGAACAATTAATGAAAATGGCTCATAAGATTGGGTTTACTTTAGATGAAGCAGAAATCTTAAGAAGAATTGTAGGCAAAAAGAAAACTGAAGAGATCAAAGCTTGGCAACAAAAGATTGAGCAAAAGTGCAAAGAAAATAAAATTCCAAAAGAAGTTGGCGAAATTCTATGGAAGATTCTAGAAGATTCTGCCAACTACTCATTTAATAAATCACATTCTATAGCTTACGCTGGACTAGCAGCAATCACAATTTATCTTAAGTTTAATTATCCTCAACAATTCTTTTTATCTTTGTTAAAGATGAGCAGGAATGAGCCAGATCCAATTGGTGAAATATCTAAGATCCAAAAAGAAATGCATAACTTCGGAATCAAACTTCTTCCTCCGCATATTATTAAATCAGAAATGGACTTCTCCATAGAGGATAAAGATATTAGATTTGGTTTATTATCAATCAAAGGAATTAGTGACAAATCAATAGAAAAATTAAATAGCTTCAGAAACAAATACTCTAATAAATTTGAAATATTTGAAGCGGCAGAAGAGGCTGGATTAAATATCGGAGCATTATCTGCATTAATTCAAGCTGGAGCACTTAGTGGATTCAATCAATCAAGAAGTAAAATAGTATTAGAAGTTCAATTGTGGAATATGTTGACTTCTAAGGAGAAAAAATATGCCATATCTTTTGCAAACAAATTTGATTATGATTTAGTTAAAATTATTAAACATCTTAATAAGTTCACAGATGAGAAAAATAAAGTAGTAATTAAAGATAATAGACTAGAGACGATCAAAGAAAAGTATACTCCATACTTAAGTATATATGAACAAAATAACAAAAGCGAAAGTTTTGCTAATTGGTATTACGAAAAGAAGCTTCTAGGATATACTTACAATAAAAATTTAAAAGATATTTTTGCTGAGAAAAGAGAAAATCTTAAATATGTATCTGATGTATTAGATGAACCAGTAAACTCTAAAGTAGCATTCGTTGGGCAAATAGAAGAAGTGTTCTCTGGCATATCTAAAAATACAAAAAAGACAAGATATGTTAGACTAAAGATATCAGATGAAACAAGCACAATTAGTGTATTAATATTCAACGATAATATTGAGACTAACAAATTATTAAATGATAGGAATTTTGAAGAAGGAAACATCGTGATAGTTAAAGGTTCTAAAAGAGACGATTGTATATTTGGTGATTTAATAGCTATCCAAGATCATGAAATATATATGAAATTAAATGATTTAAAAAAGATTGATAAAAATAGTTGACATTGTTTCATATTCAAGATAATATCTTTATATGATATCATTCTACAAACCTAATAGTAAAAATAGTGGAACTGCTTGCAGCTTCACAGTAAATCCAAAAGATGCCTCAATTTGGGGCTCATTAATTAAACAATCCTCTTGGAATGAGGCAAAGAAAATCGGTTCATTTTCGGAAAATCAAAATAATCCAAATAAAAGCGTTAAAGTTAAATTCTCTTTAACTGAAACAGCTGGTATGTTAGACGCTATTGAAAGAAATACAGAGTTTTCAGCGTATCATACTTCAGAGAAGCAGACTACTAGAATTAAATTATGTCCATACATGAGAGATGAAAAACAAGTTGGATTTTCTTACGCAGTTAATAAAGAAGATAAGCAAAATAGTGAAAACAAACAATCATATTTAATTGGCTTTTATTTCAATGAGGCTCGCCTTTTAAAAGAGTTCCTATCATATTCTTTAACTTCTGTATTTGAATCTCAGAGAATAGAGTCTATTAAGAAATTAAAAAATAAAAAAGAAGGAGAGTCTGCACCTGAAAATTTGACCCCCAAAGACGATAGCGATCTTTGGTAGTAGAATGAAAAAAAAGAAACTACTATATCAATCTGATTTTAGTTTAGCTAAAACTGGATTTGGCAGGGCAGCGAAAGCTTTATTATCGTATTTATATAATACGGGTAAATATGACATAGTGCATTATTCTTGTGGATTACCTTATCATCATCCAGAATTTGAAAGAACCCCATGGAAAAGCGTAGGATCATTACCTAATTCGCAACAAGAATTACAAGAATTAAATAAAGACCCTAATGTAGCTAGGTTAGCTAGTTATGGCGCACATTACTTAGATAAAGTAATGCAGGAAGAAAAACCTGATATTTATATAGCCGTGCAAGATATTTGGGGTATTGATTTTTCAGTAGATAAAAAATGGTTTAATAAAATCCCTTCGGTATTATGGACGACTTTAGACTCTTTACCTATTCTACCATCTGCGCTTACCAAAGCAGATAAAATTAAAAATTATTGGATTTGGAGTAATTTTGCTACAAAAGCAATGCACGATCTAGGGCATAAACATGTTAAAACTGTACACGGACCGATTGAAACAAAAAACTTTTATAGGCTAGAGAATCATAAAAAAGAAGAACTCAGAAAAAAGAACAACATTCCATTAGACGCATTCATAGTTGGTTTCGTATTTAGAAACCAGCTTAGAAAAAGCGTACCAAATCTTTTAGAAGGATATGCTCTTTGGAAACAACAGAATCCTAAGATTAAAAATACATATCTTCTTTTGCACACTCATTGGGGAGAAGGATGGAATATACATAGATTAGCTCAAGAATATGGAATTGACCTAAAGGAAATACTAACAACTTATATATGCAGAAGTTGTGGTGACTATGAAATTAAACCATTCCATGGGCAAGAAGTTAATTGTAGATTCTGCGGTAGCGAAAAATCTCAAATCACTACAAACGTAGGTTTAGGAATTACAGAAGAGCAATTAAATGAAGTATATAATTTGATGGATGTATATTGTCATCCATTTACTAGTGGAGGTCAAGAAATTCCTATTCAAGAGGCTAAATTAACAGAACTTATAACTTTAGTTACAGACTATAGTTGTGGGCAAGAAATGTGCGAAGATGATGCTCAGTCTTTAGCTCTTGATTGGACAGAGTATAGAGAGCATGGGACAGAATTTAAAAAAGCTTCTACTAAACCATCTTCAATAGCGAAACAAATACATAAAGTATACAATATGCCATCTCTAAAAAAGAAAGAGATGGGCAAAAAAGCCCGAGAGTGGACTATAGAGCATTTCTCCGTTGAAACTGTTGGTAAATTTATAGAAGATTTTATTGATAGTGCTCCAGAAACAAACTATGATTTTTCCGCAAAAGAGGAGCAAAGAGATCCATATTTCCAAATACCAGAAATTAAAGATGATGCAGAATGGCTAACTTGCATGTATAATAATATACTTAAAATGAGTCATGTAGATCACAATGATGATGGTCATAAGTATTGGATTGAACAAATAGCTAAAGGCGCAAAACGTAACGATATTGAAAATTATTTCAGAAAAATTGCAGCTCAAGAAAATGAAAAAAATAAAAAAATTAGTTTTGAAGAAATATTAGGTCCAGAAAAACCAGAAGATAGAGTTTTATATGTTATGCCAGAGTCAATAGGAGACATATACATCTCTACTAGTTTGTTTTCTTCAATTAAAAAGCAATATCCAAATAAAAAATTATATGTCGCTACTAACCCTCAATATTTTTCAATATTAGAAGGCAATCCTTTTGTAGATAAAGTCATTCAATATATACCACAAATGGATCAATTATTATGGCTAGAGGGCATTGGAGATCATAAAGGATATTTTGAAATTGCATTTTTACCACACATTGGAACTCAAAGAATGTTTAATTATCAACATAATGGTAAAACAAATATAGCTTTCGATTTAAAAGATGAATGAAATTAAAGTGCTTGTTCCACAACTCATCTCTCCAAAAGGAGCATGGTTTATTTGGAAGCAAAATGCGGAGAATATATTTAATAATTTAACATTCGAGAACAAGCATCGAGCCGTATATGATGGGTATATTGAAGGTAATGAACATAGATATGCTAAGTTGATTAGATTAAGAAATAAAATAATAGAAGAAAATCTTACTGATGATTACACTCATGTTTTTTGGATGGATTCAGATATAGTCGAATATCCATTTGATATAATTGAAAAATTGTTATCTATTTCAACGACAGAAGTAGTTGCCCCATATGTTTATATAGAAGATAATGATTGGTGGCCTTGGAAAAGATTTTATGATATTGATGGTTTTATAGATTCTAATGGAATTAAATTTGATTTTAAACCACCCTATAATAAATCCAATGGAGATGTTAAAACTGAGATTCATTCAGTAGGCACATGTTTTATCGTTCCAGCGCATTTACATAAAAAAGTAATATATGATATTAATGACAAAAGATTAGATCATGTATCTTTTTTTGAGAAAGTTAGAGCTCTTGGACATAGAATCATAGTAGAACCAAATATAGAAATAAGACATGCATTTTTACCTAAATATGGAGAAAATTTTCATTAATTTATGCACCTAATAGAATCATACGCTACATCTTCTGGATTAAAAATAGGAAAGCCATTTATATTGGAATCTTATTTTCCGTTGGCTCTTGAAAAATATATATGTTTACAGCCGTATAGCAAATTTAATTCTAAAAATTATGAATATTGGCAAGAAGTTGTTGATTTAATTTTGCCTCATTTAAGAGAAAATAATATAACCATAGTCCAAATTGGCGCAGATAAAGAGCCTATTTTACAAAATTGCTATAGTGTAGTTGGTCAAACGAACATCAAACAAGTAGCATATATTATTAAAAATTCATTAATGCACGTAGGAGCAGATAGCTTTGGAGCTCATATTGCATCTGGATATGGAAAAAAAATAGTAGCAGTTTACAGTAATAACAATATAGCTAATGTAAAACCTTATTGGACTAAAGAAGAAGATATGATCTTATTAGAACCAGAAAGAAATGGTAGCAAACCAAGTTATTCAGCTGACGAAAATCCAAGGGCTATTAATAATATTAAACCAGAACTAATTGCACAGAGCATTTTAAAAACTCTAAATATAAAGAATAAACTTTCATTGATTAATACTATTTATCTTGGTAGATTATTTAATAATAAAATTTTTCATATCGTACCTGATCATGTTGTAGAGCGTACTCAAACAGTAAATCAAGGCGTAGTTAGAATGGATTTATTTTTTGATGAGAAAAATTTAAATCAACAACTCAAATTAATGCCATGCATTATATCCTCTGATCGGCCTATTGATTTGGATATCTTAAAACAGAACAAAGCCGCAATTCTCGGCGTTAATTACTTTATCCAAGATGAATCTAGTGCAAGCTTCATTAAAGACCTCAAGAGATTAAATATAAAATATCAATTATATTCATACCTAGAAAAAGATGATTTAAATAAATATAAAATGGCATATATAGACGAAGGAATAATTATACAGGTTCCTTTAAAGCACAAAGAGATAGAAGAAAAAATAACCCTACAACCAAATAAAAATATATTTTATAAATCTAATAATCTTATATTAAGTAAAGGTCAAGTTTTCTTAAGTGAAAAAGCATTTTTCGATAATAAACCTATTAAAAATATCAATGAAAATGTTCAAGAATTTTATGATATTAAAATAATAAATGAGAACCCAAATAAATTTTATATATTTTCTATGGACTTGACAAAAAGTTAAAGACAGGGTATCATCTTAGAATGAGCCCTAAAATTAAATCTCAGGAAAATACAGTTTCAGCTAATAGTTCTGACCTTAATAGTGACACTATTCATATAACATCTAAAGTCGAAGAAGCTTCAGTAGTACCACCCAAATTAATTTCTAGAAATAAGTACGGCTTAATAGAAGATAAGAGCATCAATTATGTATATAATGATGATGGTACAATAAATTGGCGTAAAATGGTTAAAACAGAGTATCTCGTCAATAACCGTCAAAAGACTCAAGAAACAGATGTATCTAAACTAGAAGATAAAGACCTTCTTATCCTTTTGGGTGGAATTAAAGAATTAGCTCAAATTCGTGGTTATACAAAAGTAGAATATAATGTAGTGTCTGCCACAGATACATATTTTGCTACAAGCTGTAGGATTACTTGGTCGCCTAATTACGAAACAAATGGTAATGAAATTATTTTTGAATCACTAGCTGATGCGACAGTTAATAATACAAAAAGTTTTGCAAGATTCTTTTTAGCGGCGATTGCTGAGAATAGAGCGTTTGTAAGATGTGTACGTAATTTTCTTAAGATTAATATAGTTTCTCAAGAAGAACTTGGAGACGCTAAACTTCTAGAAGAGGCTAACAAAGTTCAAGAAAACCCTACTTCTCCGCTTAATCTTTTAGAAAAAATAATGAAACAAAAGAATATATCGTTTGATAATTTAAAAATTAAATTAATTAAAGAAAATTTCGAAAATGCTGAAAAAATAAACTCATTAAATGATATTCCTAAAGCTAAGATATTTGAGCTTATAGAAAGAATAAAAAAGATTTAGCATCCGTCTGATTTTGCTTTGAATTGTGTCTTTTGATTAAAGGCTGCTCCTAAATTAAAAGCTTGGTCTTTATTTAGCACATTACAGGCACCGCCGAGCATTGGTAATCTTCCATACGAAGCAATCCTTAATACCAGGCCCATATATTGTCCGAGATCTTCAAAAGTAGCTGTGCTAAAAAAATCTGGATATCCACCAAAAACAGTAACCCCTAGATTTAAGATTTCCATACTGGAAAACTGAGGAGAATTTAAAGTAGACATCGCTCCAGTTGAAACTATAATTTTTGGGTAATATAGGTATGTTCTTTTAGATCTACATATATATGGACCAAATATAGACTTTTCTTTCTCTTTATTAGGATAACCTTTTTGTCTAGAAGAAAGTAGAACTGGTACATAATCTAAAAAATCTGCATGTATATAATTTGCACCAAGATTAGTTTTAGTTTTCATTATTTCTAGAAGTGCTTTTTTATTTTGTTGAGCAGTTTCTATTGCAGCGCTATCTTTAGGAAAAAATTTTTTTAATTTATTTATTTGTGATTTTTCTATTGTTAAATTTCCTAATAAATTATCTATATATTTTTTCATTTGTTCTCCACGTAAATCAGTAGAAAAACCTCCTCCCCCATTAAATTGATACTTAGATAAGGTAGTATCGTAACTTGAATTTCCTGTTATTTTTTTAAATGCTGCTTGACTTGATAAATTTACGAATCTATTATTTGGTAATTCGCCATCATTTGTCAATGGATAATTTCTATTAATTATTTTTAAAATGCTTTTAGGGTCGACTGGTTTTTCTTCATAACCGTAAAAATCAGAAAATCCTAATTTAGGTAATTGAAAACTAGCACTAGAAGAAAAAATTCTGAGTACATCAAGTAATATATAATAAATACTCATAGCTGCTAGAAGTTGCACTAGACTTCCTACTCCCGTGGTTAAGAGGGCGATAGTAAGAGGATCTATAGGAGGTGGTACACTAGAAATTCTAACGTCTAAACCATATGAATTATAAAATAAATCAGACATCTCAGCTTCAGTGAATCCAATCGGTCTGATCGTACCAGAGCCATGTATTGGACCACGACCTCTTTTTATTCTTTCATCTTCTAAAGCTTTTTTAATTTCTGGAGTTAATTTAGAATCATTAATAAATCTTGTTGCACCATTATTAAAAAATACATAATTTTGATTAATTGGTAGCGCTCCGTGGCTAATTACTTTATTTAAAATATTTTTTGGATTCTCCATTCCATAAGAGTTATTCCAATTTGTTGACGTTAATCCGTTCATATTAACTCGTACTACTGCTACTACTACTACTATACCAAAGAAATGGATTCATAAAAGGAACACCATAAGCTACTGGATTTCCATCATAATTGAAAGTTGTCATTAATATACAATAGTCAATCGTTTGCACTAATTTATAAATTTTTGGTGTTTTGTCTGTTTCTGATTTTTTAATTATTACAGTTTTTCCAGCCTGATTTATGTCATTTGTTAAATACGCTAGTGGAAAAATAGCTGCTGTTTGTCTTCTATAAATAACGCTGCTTTTTAAATCACCTTTTTCATCAAATTCTAAAGGTGGATTATAGATAATTGATTCTGGATAACCGCTCCAGGGTTTTATGAGATCAGATACTTTTATTGATGCTCCAGTTGCATAAAGATTTGGTCCAATCCCTACTTCTAAATATATAATATGATTTTCTTTAGTTGAATCTAATTTAGTTGGTGAACCTAATCCATTTATTACATGTCCACTGATACTTCCTTCGGTAGCTAATATAAGAGCATTTGTTGCTTGATCAATATATCCGCTATATACCATCATGTCTTTTGAATTTAAAGATTTATAAATAACGGAGCTAGGATTGACATTAGCAAAATAGTTTCCATTACCGTCATTTGTTATATCTACTTCAAAAGGAAATCGAGCATTTTGATTAGCAGGAGTTATAGATTTAAATTGTGGTGCAGGCATATTATGCAACTCCTGTTATGTTCATGATAATTTGTTGATTATTGTTTACTCTTATTTTAAGAGCTACAATATCATCATATATTCTAGGGTTAGGATTCTTATATACAAGTTTTACAATATAAGAATTTATTGTAGCTTCATCAATATAATTAGTTGTATAATCTACAGTAGTAGGAGTAGTTTTACCAGTCATTTGACTAGCATAAGCATAAGATAAACCATCTTCTGATAAATATAAATCCCAAGTATTAGCAAAAGTTTTTATTCCTAAAGTTCCAGTCATATTGCCAGTAATATAATCAGAATAATTTTGTGCCATAAGACCTGTAGCAAGAACCGTGCCTCCAACAAAAGAACTAAATACTCCAGTAGATATTAGAGATTCGTAATAAGTCTCTCCACTCAGTAAATAATTTCCATTTTGAAGCGTGGGAGTAGTGGCAGAACCAAAAGTATTTATTTGTATAAGATTTCCACTTTCTCCAGAATATGCAGAAGTTAATTTTAATTTTGTTCCAATTACTTGAGAATAGACCCCATAAGATCCGCTACCAGAATTAATAATATTATTAAGAGTTTGTATTGAATTAAAATAAAGAGGAGCTGTTAACAATGGGTCAGTTGAATAAGTTAAAGTATAAAAATTACCACTAACATCATCTTCTATATTTATAGAATCGGACTCTACTGGAGTATTATAATTTAAATAATTATATGCATTTAAAAATCCTGTACCATAATCTTGTTTGGCGTTTATTCCAGAGCCAGTTATTAATTTTAAAAAGTTTTTAAATCCAGAACCAACTCCACCCAAACCAAAATTTTCAGGTGAGACTCTACCTGTTAAAAATCCAGTCAATACTGCACGTCCTGTTAAATTATTTCTTGGTAATCTTACTTTTGGTATATTGCCGCTAGCTATTATATTTCTAATTTCATCTGCATATCCAGAGCCATTGTTTAAAATTTTATTTAAAATAGCCATACCAATAGTCTCTCCTGGGCCATTTGATGTATCATTTACGACATTAAAACTTGTGTTCCATGGTGCAGTTCCATAAACGGTATAAAAAAAGTTTTTAAAGAAAGATACTACGTTAGTATTTTCATTGTAAAAATTATCTTTAATTTGTGATATTCCAGTATATACTCCAGTGTAAGAATGTTCTCTATAAGCTATTGGAGAATTACCAGAGAATGAAATTTTTTCTAAATCAGCATCTAAAGGACTATAATTATTTTTAATTTGTAATCCAGTAAAAATACCACTTAAAATATATTTAACATTACTAGAAGAGTCTATGCTAAAATTAGTATTGACTGGCGTTACAGGTCTTCCATGAGTATCATAAAAATTTTGTCCATCAATAAATATCCCAGTCTGATATCCAGAAGCAAAATATATTCCAGAAGAATTTGTGCTACCTACGTCTATAAATTCTCCAATTCCAGTGACTTTGCTATAAAGATCTCCAGAATAAGAAGAATCATATATTGAGCTTATCCCACTCAAAATTGTTCCTGGGTCTGGAGTAAAATTATAAGTTGAGAACAAAGTTATGTTTTTAATTTTAATTTTATTTATTGGGCGTTGCTCAAAAGAAATTTTATTATTATTAAATTCAGTAAGAGTTGCTATTTCAATAGGCGCGCTCCTAAATCCTGTCATGTATATTCTTGCGTAATTATATTTACTCATTACTAAAAAAATCTATTGTAATTGGTGGCAATTTAAAAGCGTCTTTTAAATCTTGAGTACGTAAACTAAACATTAAACTGTCTTCGTTAAATGATTGAATCATTGCATGTTTAGGAGGCTTGCATTTTTTTTCATTAACTGAACAAGCGTTGTCGCAGCCGCAATCGCATTTTCTCTCTTTATAATGCCACCCATTCGAGCAGAAAGTAAGATTGTCATTGTTTGGTCTGCAGCAGCTTGCACATGCTTCAGCGCATTTAATGCAGTACTTGCCGCAGGTATCCCAGCCAGAAAATTCATCTATACAATGTTGAGGTCCTGCACTGCAGCACACTTCTTCGTTCAACAGCCAACTACATCTACCTGGGGTGCTAGTTAGTAAAGCGCCTGGGCATCCCATCTTCGCGCAGCTGCAACAAGGAGGTTCTCCTTTTTTTCCTGCTGGATGAGGTTGAGGTTGAGGATATATTGGAAATGGACTTGGGCTAGGACTTGGGCTAGGACTTGGGCTAGGACTTGGGCTAGGAGCTGGGCTAGGACTTGGGCTAGGACTTGGGCTAGGAGCTGGGCTAGGACCTGGACCTGAAGAGGATGATGAACTAGAATAGGGGTCGCAGGTATAACAATCTAAAGAATTAACTTTTATCTTTGTAGATTTAGTACCGTCAACGCATACTGGTGGTTTACTAAAAAAATCATATTCTTCGCAAGTTTCTTCGTTTGGATCTAAACTTGGTGGACTACCATCATTTTTTTTGCAACCGTAACAAGTAAGATTTTGAATATAAATAATATGCGGAGGGCATTTTCCATTTTCATTTGGTAAAGGATTTGATGAAAAATTAAAATCTTCGCATCTAGCTTCTTCAGAATCACAGCTCATATCTAAAATATAAACTCCAATAATCATTTGTGAAATTCTGTTTTCTTTATCGTAAAAGTACACATACTGATAGTTCCACCCAATGTTAGTTTTTATATGTCCGACAATATATAAATCTGGGGTAATAACAAGTGTGTTATGGCTCATTTGAGTTGTAAAATTAGAATAATACCCTTGAATTCCTTCAATCTTATATTTAAACCATGTATTCTTATTTGCAGAAAAGGTCCTAGATTTAGGCACTATTAAAATATCATCTAAACTTTTCATAGTATATTATATGGTAATTATGCTATTATGTTTAAGATAAATAATCATAATATCCTATTCTAAATCTATCAATCTCTTGAGTTAAAATCTGTGAATCACTGCTTTTAGAAGAAGATGAGGAGGATGAGGATGAATCATTGCCAGTTTCACCAGATTCCTTTGGTAACTCACAAGTAAATGTTTTATTAATATAATAATCTACAAAACCAGTGCCACAAAATTTTCCACTTCCACTAGGATCTTTTACGCAAGTTAAAGTACCACTTCCACTAGTATTTCCACTTGCTAATTTCTCTAATAAAGTCTCTAAATCTTCCTCTTCTTCTACTTTAAATTCTATTTCTGATGATGTTGGTATCTCTCTTGTAATCTTATATTTTGTGTTTTCAATTGAATCGTATGGAATATTTACTATATTTGCATTTGGATTTTGAATATAAGTATTAATTGGTTGTCTATTTTCAGAAATAGCAACCCCAGTCCAATCAATATAGTTGTCTGAAACTTCAAGCCTTATAATTTTAGGAACGAGATAATTATAAATTTGTAGTCTAGGTTGTAGATTTAATTTTATATCATGACTACCAAATCTTCCACTCCTTAATGAAATAATATTTATTAAATCATCTCCGCTAGCATTGACTCCACCATTAATTCCAGTCAAAAGTGGAGCATATTCATATTGAGGATCTTTTGCATATTTTAATGGTTTCCAAACATATAATCCAGAAGATGCTAATTTAAGATTAATTTTATTAATTAGATCATTTTTATTGTTAAAATAATTATCTCCAATAGCACTAGAAGAGTATATAAACTCAGTAGTATATTCTTTTATAGTTGGCCTTGTGCCATATAAAGATAAAAATACTTTTTCATAATCAAATGGATACTGCTTGAACGTTATCTTATCTCCTTCATAAAAACTATTCATTGCTATTTGTCCAGAATAGTAATTTATATTATATTTTAATTTAGCTGCTAGTGGATTAATATCATCTAAGAAAAATACTCCAGAATATATTGCGTTTCCACTTGGTTCAGCACCGCTTGCTTTTAAATTTGCAAGATTTAATTTTGTTTGCACTTGACCAGCTACATCTTCTCCACATCCTTTTTCTTTACAATAACAACATAAAGCATTAAAATCAGAATCAAGAACAATTCTATACGTGTCTGAATCTGGACTAGTAAAAAAATTCAAACTAGTTATAAAATCTACTTGTAAAGATTTTTTAGGTACGTCTATGTAAGATGATCCATTCATAGTTTTTCCAAAAGCTTGTTGACATATCAAACAGAACGAAGTCTTGCATTCAGCTTTACTTCCGCCCACAACAGCAATAGTTGGCGTACATGTATTAGAGTATAATCCAGAAACTTCTTTATAAAATAAAAATGGACTTTCAATTGTTCCACTGATTGATCTTTCAAAATCAATTGTAAAAGCTGATGGATCTTGTGAATTTAAACTATTATATCCAGATCCAAACACTAATTCTCTTGGGCCTAATGCGTAAGTAGCCCAAATCTTATCTTGATTTTCTATGTAAATTTCTTGTAATTTTTCTCCAGTAATAAAATCAATTTTCATAGAAACCAAACCAATGTTTTGGTTCTTACCACTTAAACTGTTTTCTGTATATAAGAAATCTTTTTCATTACCAGATATTATTGTTGTATAGGTTCCTGGAGGTAAAAAATATAAAAATCCAGTTTGAGTACCAGTAATATAATTTCCACTTTGTAAAAAATTATTTGAACTATCAAAAACTAAAAATTTATATTCTCCAATATTATAAGATAAATTATCATTTGCAAAATTATGTTTGAACAAACATGGAAGAGGTATATTTTTATTATTACTAGCAAACGGAGGAGATATTGTAACAATATTTTTTACATATCTATATTCTGAAACCACAGAATTTAAATCAGCAAATAGGCCTGGTGTATCGCTATTAAAACTAGCATTATAGCTTATAGAACTATTAGCATCACAAGATTTTAGAACTCTTTTATTTCTTATATAATCATTTATAGAATTGGTTTCTAAGTATATAGGGTCTATATCATTAATTTCAAAATTCAATATACTTGGGTCTTTTGGTAGTTGATGGAAGTAGCCAGTTTTTAGAACCATGGCATTTAATTCTATATCACAATTTTCAATAGCGTCTTCTTCAAAACCATACAAATTAAGGTCCAACAATAAAACATGTTTTTCTCCAGACTTTGGCATATAAGAAATATAGTATGGGTCATTTGAATTCGTTATATAGCTTTTTGCTTGATAATCCACATAATTTATACTTCCTGTGATTAAGTTTCCAGTAATTTTTGGAAGATTATATTCTCCAATTGCATATTTGTAAGGTTCTTTACCATAAAATAAGCCCGTGTATATGTGTTTAACATAATTTTGTAATGGTATAAAAGATATATCCTCTATAACTTTTTCACCCGAATGAATATGATTATATCTATTATTAGATTGAGTCATATATTCCTCTGTATATATATTATTTATATTTTTTCCACTTGAGCTAAAGTCTTCTATACTATTATAGGTTTTAGAAAAAAGCCTTTTGTTCCTGTAGCTTAAATTATTTCTATTTTTTTGATATATTTTATTAGACATAATAAGCTTGAGCCCCTGTATATTTAATGTAATTAAAATTCCCTGAATCGATAATGTAACTTGAAGTTACAAAATCTTTATTTGAAAAATACTCATAATTGACGTTCATGCGCGGATAACTACGATAATTTTTATAGATTTTTCTTGGATTGTAAAATAAAGTTATAACACCAGAATAAAAATTATTATATCCAGTAGTCAAAGTCAACTTATCAATGCAACCTTCACATCCAGAGAGCTGATAACCATATTGATAATAATTTTCAAAATTTTCACCAGAATTTAATGACCCAGAATCTGTAAAACATAAATCTGAAATTAAATTATAAAGTTCATATAAATTAGACCACTCTTTATTTATGCTATTACTATTTTTTTTATAAATTAAATTGTTTCCAAAAAAATCAAAATTAAAATTATCTTTCATAAAAATTTTATTTGCACCTAGAACATTTATATTTATAACATCTGTTCTTATATTAGTAAGATAACCGCTTTGGGCTTGGCCACCATAAAGATTATTATATTTATTGATAGTTGGTAAAATTCCAGAGGTATAGGATTGACTATTTTTATTTTTTGTTAAAATATTATTAGGTATAATATATTTTTCATTATCATGATACGCGTCAAAACATAGTAGTTTTATATTGTATTTTAAATAGTACTCAGTTGAAATTAGTTTAATTGGCGCCCCAAAAAAATCTCCACTTTCATTTCCATAATAAAGAGTATTTGTTTCTGTGAAAGTTTTTGGTATTGAAACGGTAACATACCTATCAATTCCAGCTACACCACTTATTGATACATATTCTTCTAATTTTTTATTTCCATATTTATCAAGATAAATATTTAAAGGATTACCATTATTTGATATATGAGTTTGAATGAATTGATATTTTTTTTCTTTTTCAAAATAAAGACCAGACGCTTCTATATTATTAATATAAAAACATTGGGATTGACCCAAACCGTTATATATATTATATATAGTTTTTAATCCAGTACGAACATTATAGCTTTGATCTACCATTTTCCTTGTTCCTATTTATAAATTACACCTTTATAATCCCAACCTCTGTAATGCGTTGTATTTTATAAATCCAATGTTAATAGGATAATTAACTTTATATAAATAATTAAACCCAGTATTTATGACATTTAATATTATTATTTTTTCGCAAAAAATTCCAGACTCTAATATATGGACTTTTAGATTATAAGTTCCATGATCTTGAACATACCCTTGCAGATAGTTTGTTCCAGTATTATAAAAAATATTATTTGGTAAATTGGAAACATGTATAATATCAGGGTTTCTAGTAGGATCTTGATTTTTGTAAAATCCAGTTACGATAGGTTTTAAATTAGTAAAAACCTTCTCGTTTTTACCAGTTGGCAATTGATAGTTTAACCCAGTAATAAAAGATGGTAATCCATGACAAGATATATTATTAAACTCAAAATAATCATTACTCATATTTTACCTTTGTCCTTTAGTGTAGGATTTTTATATAATCCCAACTAATTTACACTAGAATATGATATATTTTAAAGGAAAAATATGACCCAAGAATCTTCTTCAGAGGTAACAGAGAATTGCCTAAATTTAGAATTATTTGAATGGATATAAGTAAAAAGATTTTGAAACGCTTCTTCGGTCTTGGGTATTTTAAATATCTTACCTCTTAAGTCTTTAGAAGCGTATTTTTTTGCAATTTCATCAATATCGACTTTAACTTGAGGATTATTTTTAATAAAATTATCAACAAAATTAATAGTTTCTGAGTTATTAACTTTGATATAACCTTCTAGCTCAGCCCTGCCTAATGTTTGGTCCTTGGCAAATTGATCAATTTCTTGGCTGAATACTGGAACAAATTTTTTAAATTGCTTTAAGAAAGCAATGTCACTCTCTATTAAGTAGAGAACAACTAAACTAATATTTTCTGATAGTTTTTGATCCATATCAAATTATATATGTATATTAATAATAAATCTATTTTATTTTAATAAAAACTTGCGTTAAAACCAGTTGCGATTTGATATATATTTGATATATTATTTACTTTTAATTTTATTTCTGCCCAGTTATTAATAGGAGATATATTGAAAACTGTTATTACTTTATTGTAAGTCCCTGATGGAGTCGCAGAATATAGATTTTCATAAATTACATCATTATTAGAATATACTTTATAAGAATCAACAATATCAGAGCAATTTTTATTTTCTATCCCTATAGATAAAGTTGCATTAAATTTATTTAAATTGTTTCTTCTTAAATTAGTGATATTTAAAGAAGGAGCTACTCCGCAGCAATTTTTACAAGTTTCATAATTTGGATTAGTTAAGTAATTAGGTAAACTAGAAGACGAAGAACTAGAAGACGAAGAACTAGAAGACGAAGAACTAGAAGACGAAGAACTAGAAGACGAAGAACTAGAAGACGAAGAACTAGAAGACGAAGAACTAGAAGACGAAGAACTAGAAGACGAAGAAGAACTACTCGAACTGATAGGTAAAGGAATATAATCGCCAAAATAGTCTCCCTCAATAACATAAAGAGTACCACTGCCACCGCCACCAAAATTAGAAAATTGAGGTGAAGAGTTATCCGCCAAAATATAAGCGAGGCCAAAATTTTCGCCATAAGTATCATTTTTGGGAGCGCCTACAGCAAAAACATTTCCTGAACTATTAATAGCTAAGGCATTACCAAAATTCTCTGGAGTTACAAAAGGTTGAATATATTGATATTTTGTCCAATTACTTGGGCCACCGCTAAAAACAAATAAATTTCCTGCCTCTGAACTTATGACAGCAGTATTTCCCTCGCTATTTAGAGCTAATCTATGTCCAAAAAAATGGTTTGTGGATCTTGCAGTGTTTTGACTTCCACTTATTTTTGCAGATTGCTTCCACTTATTTTTATTTCCAGTATATGAATATACTGCTCCTTCATTGCTAGCAACTGAGACTAGATCTTCAGAAGACCCTACAAGCAAAATATTTCCCGATGAATTTATAGCTACACTACTTCCATAATAATCACTTATAAACAAATCTTCTGAACGGCCATAGTAATCCGATAGCCCAGCGTCATAGTCTATACTGTTATAAGGCTCATTAGGTAAGTTCCAATTAAAATTTGGTCCATTTGGGTCTTTAAAAATTTGAGTAGCCCATGCCCAACCTGTTCCAGCTCCAGTATATACATATACAGATCCACCGTTTACCTTGAGTGAACCAAATGAGTCATAGTGCGGTGGGGGGAAATACCTGCCACTTCCGTCACCTAAAAGAGTATTAGATGCTCCTATAATAGCTGTGTCTCCTAATGCATTTAGAGCTACACTACAACCAAAAGCGTCTGGAAGGACCATCCGATATGTTACATTGGCTGACCAGTAATACATGTTCATCCATGGAATAGCATTACCAGAAATATTAGTGAATAGTTTATATGAGAATGGGGTACCGTCCCTGGGGTCGTGGTCGTCCACTTCATTGTCTAACTGACTTGAAGTATACATTGGTTGTCTAATTTTCATAGCTTCTTTCCAATTAGCTCCATCTCCAGTGAAAATATAAGCAGAGCCGCCTTGTTTTCTGTTTACGGGTGGGATTGGGTTTCCATTTTCGTCCTCGGGTTCCTGAAGGCCGTACCAATTCAAGGTTTCGTAGTTTGGTCTAAGGTCTATTATATTATCATTGACTGCGCCTATGAGCGCAACATCTCCTGACGCATTTAGAGCTACGCTACAACCGAAATTTCCATTTGTAGTAGAATTGCTTCCTGTAATCTTTACCGCTTGTGCCCAATTGACGCCATCTCCAGTAAAGATATAAGCTGAACCAGTACCAGATAAGTCGCCACTTGCGCCCACAAGGATAATATTTCCTCCCGAGTTTATTGCTACGCTACAGCCAAAGCTATCGTTTGCGCTACCATCACGTCCTGTGATCTTTGCTACTTGAACCCAATTAGCTCCATTTCCATTAAAGATATAAGCAGAACCAACGTTAGAAATTCCGTTTATATCGTCTCCATATGAACCCACTACAACAATATTTCCTGACGAGTTCATGGCTAAGCTAATACCAAAATTATCGTTGAAAGATAAATCGTTTCCACTTATTTTTGCTACTTCTTGAATTCGTACTGTAGTAGAAATTGTTTGTGGCACACCTGAGTTAAAATATGGATCTGGTATAATTAAAGTTTCTAAATTTTTGCTAGCTGTCCATTGATTAAAAGTATTTAAATTCCATGATCCAGAGATTGGGTTTGATGGATTACTTATCATACTTATGCCACTCCAACCTTGATTATTTCCAGTATATAAATGTATTGATCCAGATCCACTTAAAGATGAAACTAAAATTAAATTTTTTGAATCATTAATAATAATTTTACTACCAAGTCCTGAATAATGTTCTCCACTAAAACCAGTAACATTAAATTTTTCTTGCCAAGAATTTGCTTCTTTTTGAAAAATATAAAAAGATCCAGATTTATCAAATGTCTCTGGGCAACCCACTACAACAGTGTTTCCATCATCTGTGATATAAAAATTTTCACCAAAAGATTCATTGATTTTATTTTTACTACCAGTTATTATTCCAGTCTTTTCCCAATTTAATTGCTCAGAATATATATAAATAATTCCAGTATTATTATAACTAGGGTCAGCGATAAAAATTAAATTCCCAGAGTTCATAGCAATTGAATCTCCAAACTTAGAATTTATATTACCCTCGCCAGTACATTCTTGTATTGATTCTGGGATACGCAGCAATTCTTCTTTCATCATCGTTCGGGTGAACTCTTCTGGGTAGCCATTGCCATTCGGGTCCCACTTTAGATCCTTAAACTCTATGGATAAAGCATTCGTACTTGAAGTTCCAAGCCAAGTATGTATTTTTCCATTTTCTTTGATTACAGCGTTTAAATTATGAGTTACTGGAAACATATTATTAGTATACAAACCGAAACCGATGTCGTCGTATTCCTCAGGCGTTCTATCAAATAAATCAAAATCCACGGAATTTCTTAAATTTATTTCTGCTGGAGTATATTCATAAGGTAGAACTTCAGGACGATCATAAAGTAGACTACTGTCACCAAAAGGTTTGAAAAATGATGAGTAGTCTTCTCCATAGTAATTAGATGGGGAATAAAAAGTAGTAATTCCTCCTTGTCCTGTAAAACCATGATTAAAATCATCATTATCAATTAAAGAAACTTTACTCGAAGTTTTAATTCTAGTAGCACTTCCAAAACACTCCCAAGGAATCATACCATTGTAGCCCTCTGCGACATTGATATCAGGAGAACCACGTATGACACCATCATCAAATAATAAATAAGAATTTTTCATCCCAGCTGAAATTGATTTTATTTTTTTACCATTACGGTATGGAAAATTGAAATGACCATTATCTTTATAACCCCAACCCGTGCAAGTATTATTTTTTAAAAGAATTAAATAAACGGTTGATCTATTATAAAGACCCAGCTTCCCTCCCAATGCAATGTCTACCGCGCCAGTTATAGGATGTAGTGGTTTAGGTATTTGATCAGGTGTTATCGCTGGATAACTATACCAATCTATGTTGGTGTCATCTCCCCAATTAAAAACTGTCCCACTATTCTGATTGATAGCCAAGGCAATACCATTCAATGCTGCTATTTTTGTAAAACCTGTATTTTTAGGAATATTAGAAAATACAGTTCTTTTTGGGTCTCCATTATAAAGTTGGCTATAACCGAAACCAGTTATCAATCCAGTATATGTACCGCTATTGTATATCAAAAGATTTCCATAAGCAAAGGATGCTAAATCAGTCACATTGATTAAATCATTTTCATTAGTAAATCCAGTAGGAAATGAATTTGCATCCATATAATCATATCCCCAGCCAGTTACTTTTCCGTTGGTTTTTAATACAGTAAAGTGGTCCAGACCGACTCCAATTTTTTTATAGCAATTTAAACTTGCCATTGTTGGATCAACGAATTGTTTAACTTTAAGACTTGAATAGTCTGTAAAACCATAATTTGCTACGCTGGTTTTATCTTCATCATATAAAATAACTTTTTTAGGAATATTGTCTAGTTTTTTTGTGCTAGTGATTATTTTTCTACCATTTGAATTAATAGCTAATTTATTTATAAATTCTGTTTTTACAACTCCTTTGGCGGAGTCATATCCAAAATCATATACTGGGGCTTTGTAACTCCAAAACCGCTTTTCATCAGAAAATAAAAGTATATTTCCAAGATTGTTTACTTTAATCTGTAAAGATCCAATCGGATCGGATTGATCAGTACGATCTATATAATGACTTGGTATCCATTGGTTAGTAAAATTATTTTTTAAATAAACGTGAACTCCAGTATTCTCATAAGAATAAACATAAATTAATTTTCCGTCACCGTTAATAGCAGTGGTCAATCCAAAGGAATCACCATAATTTCCGCTTGAAGAATTTATTCTTGTAAGATATTTACTCATCTGGACAATCTACTCTTTGTTTTTGAATATCTCTAGCGTTATTTATAGATTTTATAATAGGAGATACTTCATTTTCTCCAAATAAACCATCTAGTTCAAAAGCTAAAGTTTTGTAAAATAATTTAACTTGGTTTTCATTGTATTTAAATTGTTTTTCGTTTACATTTAAGTTTAAATTTTTATTAAAAAATATAAAATTAATTGACCTCTCAGGCCCTAGATAAGTATTTAAATAATTCGCTAATGTTCTATATCTAATTTCAAACGGTGGAGAATAGTAAATATCTGTTAGACTTGGTCGAGGAGAAGTACCACCAATTATATATGGGGCACTATTAGTGATAATATTAACGATTTGTATTGTATTATTGCTGTTTTCAGACCAAGATACTCGATCTATATAAGGAATAGCTTCTACGATTGATGTACCGTCCAAATAAGAATTTAGAATCTTAACTCCTGTTAAAGAATTTCTTAAAATTCCAGTGCTATTAGTAAAATCAAACCCAGTTATATTTTGTGGATCATTGTCAAAATAAATGTTTGCAATTTTGTTTTTTGAATTTTCTTTCAAAAAATCTTCAAAGAATAATTCAAGAGAAGTTTTAAAAACTTTAAAACCAGATTGATTGCTAATAGATGTATCAATAAAATTTAAAACTTCTATCCCATTATTACAAAAATTTAAATAGGTCTTATCTTCTTGGTATATGCTCTTAATTTCAGTCTTGTACTCCCCAGAGTCTAGTTTTAAATTAAAGTTTAAATTATTTTGATAATTTGTTTCAAATATAGGCCAGTATCCAGTATTTATGCCACTTTTATATATTATAACTTTATGCTTTGTAGAGTAATCTAAATTTAATTTATTTTCTAAAGTAAAATTAAAATTTGGGGCTTCACCACTTTCAATAGGAAGATTACAAGGATCTCTGGGGTATTGCACTGGAATATACATATTTTTTCCTTTTTCCTTCGTGTATTTACACTAGTTTCATTATAGAATAGTGAACTTAATACTATTGAAATTAGAGGATATATTCTCTTCCGAAGAGATAATTTTACTTTCAAAAGAAGATATATAGTTATTTGTTAGATAAAGACCAGTGGTAATTGTAAAATCAATAAAATTATGCTCCCAAATGCCTAAATTTTCGCAAGAACCTTCTGAAAAAATACCACTAAAATATCCACTTCCACTTATAGTATTTCCAAGATGAGATATCCTAGTTCTTATTCCAGTTCCATAAGCGTTCCCAGTTAAATAATTTAAGTTTTCTAAATTAGCAAATTTGTTCTTATTGCTTCCACTGGCGCCAATAATTAAAAATTTTAATATATCAGCATCAACCACTTTATTATCTAAGGCGGAATATAAATTAATTTCTCCAATAGCTTTACCAGTAGCTAGAAAATAAAAGAATATTGGATTTTCATCGCACTCATCTACAAAAAGATTAAATTTATTAATCCCAGACATTAATGCTATACCAGAATATTTTATAGGATCTGCAGTTTTACAATTTAATAAGCCTGATAATCCAGTAATTACATTTTCAGAATCAGATATAAGAGAATACCCAGAAATTCCTGTGGCGTTCTTTATAAAAAAATAATTTCCACCTTCAAAAAATCTAAAAAAATCAGCATCTACAATTCCAGTTTTGTTATATCCAGTAGCGTATCCAGTAGCTAATAAATAATATGGGTCGCTGGTTATTTTTTGTCCAGCATATGAAGACGTATGATATCCACTAAATAGTTTGCTTTTATACTGCCCACTCTCTAAAAATACTCCAGTTATATCTCCAGTATATTTTACGTTTATAAAATTTGTGACTTGAGAAGAATATCCAGTTATTGTTATTGGGTCATTGCTTTGATCTACTGAATATCCAGTTGTTATAAAATTACCAGTTGTATAACTTAAAAGTCCACCTCCTACATAAGGTACATATCCAGAAAGATGAACATTAATATTTCCACTAGAAGGTATATCTAAATATGCAAAACCTGTACCTAATCCAGTTCCAGTCACAGAATAATTAAATATAACATCTCCAGTAGCATAAGCAAAACCAGTTATTTTTATATTTGTTGCCTCAGAATAATCATAACTTGATTTGAATGCGTTATATCCTGTTAATAAGATTGGATAATTTAATATTTTTTCTATATAACCAGATCCAGTTATTATCCCATAAATTGTATCAGTTACATATCCTGTACCTGGAAGATATCCAGTAAAAAATCCAGTCGAACCAGATATATACTCTAATTTTATATTTAAAAACGAACCACTATCAGTACCATATTGAGCTAATACATTTAATGTTTGATCTTGGGCTATAGACATATCCCCGCTTGGACTTAGTGAAAGTGAAGAAAATCTAAAAGGTATATACTCATTTACGATATTTAGATTAAAATTGCTTTGTCCAAAATTAGTGTTTAAAACCATTCCTAAATTTAAGTTATTATTTAAAAATTTATTTGTCCCACTATCTGAATTTATGTAAAAGTATCCAGTATCATTAAAAGATAGTGGAAATCCAGATAATGTATACTGCGGAGCATCTAGAATATTTCCATCAAAAATTTTTACATTTAAATTACTATTCGTGTTAACAATTTTACCAGTTATTGTATTTACTATGACATTAGTATTATCATTTTTAGACCTACGATTTAATGTGGAAATTTGTAAAGTAGTTGCTTCGCCTTTTATAAAAAAATCAAAATCAATATCTAGGCCAGAAGGATTAACGAAAAAATAATTATAATTATGATTTGTAAAAAAATCATTAGTTTTAAATAAAAATTTAGGAGATTCATTATAATATAAGGAGTCTTTTGAATTATTTATATTATTTTGTAAAGTAAAAGGTATATTAACTTGATATGAACCAAGCAGTTTATTATATGGGTCATATATTTCTCCACTTTTTATTGTAAATGAATAATTTTGTCCTACTCCACTCAAGCCAAAAGAGCCAGATCCAGTAAGATTATTAGCAGAAATTTTCCAAGTGGTATTAAAATCTCCAGTTTGGTTTAAAAAATTTCTTCTTATGAAAGAGTTTGTTACCATTATATGCCTCTAGCATTTTTATCAAATCTTCTAGAATTTTGGAATTTTAATAAATCTGAAGATATGCCTTTTACCATTTTTGTACTGTATTGCAAAGTTGAATTAATGCCTTGATCAGAAATTTGTATATTAACACTATCTAAACCTTGCTTAATTTCTTGAGCGTAGTCTTGAAGATCTGGTAAACCTTTGATTTCTATATTCAAACTATCATCTGGTACAGTATTAGAAAAAACATTCCCAGTATAAGCGTTATTTATTCCATCTAAATATCTTGTATCAGGAATACATCCATAACCGTTACTTCCCGTATAGCTTTTAAAATCATCATCAGTTAATTTAGTATAACTAACATTTAAATTTCTTACGGCAGTATCGCATTTCATATTCGAAAATACTCCAGTTTGTATTTTTGGCAATGTAACCGCTTGAGAAAAAGATTGAGAAACATATACTCTATAAGCTGGCACTCTGTGAGGTTCTTTTCCTAGACCTACATCACAAGATTTAGCTCCTCCTCCTGCTCCTTGAGACTTTGTTTCACTTAAAATATCTTTTTCTATTAAATCTTTTTTAGTTGATTTGACAAAAGTATGTGGTGGAGTATAAATTTCTGGTAGAGTTTTACTTTTACCAAAGTTAATCTTATGACATGTATTATTTAATAATCCTATTGGAGTTTGAGGAGAATATTTTCCGCCTACTCTTCTTAGCATTTTTCTGGAAGCGGTAGCCGTTTGATCTATAGGATGCGAGTAAGTACTACCGAAATCTTCTTGGAATAAAGGATATACAGGAAAATCTCCAGTCTCCACAACAAATACTTTAATTGATCCAGCTATTCCACTTTTTAAAAATCCAGTATTTCCTCCAAATGCTGTTGTCACCCAATCGGATCCAGGAGGCATGCCATTATTTCCAAATAATTTCCATTCCATTTGACTTAAATTTTTATTAATGTAATCATTATATTGATCTTGAAATAATTGAACTTCTGGATACCACTTAGGTTCTCGCTCTAAAATAATTGCAGTTTGCTCAAATCTAGACATACTTTCTTTACCTTTTTCAGGAGATATCATAGATCCAGCACTTCCTCCTGCATCAACATATTTTTGAGGAGTTTCTTGTAACTGCACTGTATTTATTCCATTTGCTTGTCTTTCCTGCATTTGAAATCCTTGACTCTGTCCAATAGCTCCTTTATTTGATTTTGGATCTGTCGTAGATACATTACCACTTCCAACAATACATCCTAAATAACCACTTTTATAAAATTTATATTTACTTAATGGATGACTACCAATACCATCTTTTTTAGAATAAATAGTAGCTGTGCCATCAGCAGACTCTAAGTTAGTATTATTTTTTACAAATTCATCATTTCCAGTGATTCCACACAAACGAAAAAGGTGCTCTCTAATAAAAAATTTACCAAGAAAACTATAAAGCTCATCTTCCATATCGTACCTTTTAGCTAAAGTATCTTCATTTATATACGCAACAACAAAAAATCCGCTATTTTGAATAAATTTTATTCTATCGTAAGTGTTCATGCTTCTTGTTAGATCTTCATATTGAGCATTAGCAAATTTTTGAAAAGTTGTTTTTTCTTTATCGGTTTTAGATAAACCGCAATCAATAACTGCAAGAATTTGCATATCTCCTAGTTCTGGTAGTATTTTATTATTAGATGATTGATATTCATAATTATCATCACCAAAACTTCCAAATGGAACACTGCTGCTGCTGCTGCTGCTACTGCTACCAGCACCTATAGAAAAATCATTGATATAATCTATTAGATCTGATGATTTGTTCATTTTATAAACGGCTCTTTGCCAGAATAATTCACGAAGTAATGGGTTATAAGCTCTTAATATTGAGCCCATTATGTCCGTATTAGAATTAATGTCATCTCCTTTAAGAAGAGTTCGACTTCTATTACCAAGATAATCGGCCCCATATAGCGCAGAAAGTATAACCGTATTAGCCTTCGAGCAGTCTGCGCTTTTTCTTTCTCCACCCCTTTCATACCAAGAGATTGCGCCTCGTTGACTAGTATTTTCAGCAGATACTTCGTGATCATAAGAAATAAGACTTTTTTTATCATATTTAGCAATTGTAGTTTTAACATCTACTTGTATTTCTTTCGACGAGATATCGATGAATTTAATTTTTTTATCTTTTATATCGTAATACCAATTAAGACCAAAATCATTTGCCCAAGCTGTTAAGACTTCTCTTAAAGGTCCGTGGTAGTCTCTATAGAATTTATTTAATTGATCTATAGTTAATCCTTGAGGAGTTTCTAAAGTTATGTCTGTTGAACCTTGCTTAATCTTAAAACTTGAAACCGTATCAATTAGATCTTGAAAACAGTATCCTACTTCAAATATAGTTGTATAAGCTAATTCTTTGCAACGATTCTCATATTTATCTTCTGGACAAGATGGACATGGATCACAAGGATCTACATTATATGCTTCTTGATGAGTTATGACATTATCTTTATTTTCATCGCAAGGATGAAATTGTCTTCCAATTAACCAAAAATTATCAGTTACTCTATGATAAATGTCAGTACCTTCGCCAACACCGCTGCTACTACTGCTGCTGCTACTACTAGGTATTCCTAAAGCTTCTGAGAAAGTTTTTTCATTTGATTCTTTTATTTCTTTTGCGAAGGTTGTACTCCATCCATGCTTACCAATTAATCCAACAAAAATTTTATCTAAAATAAAACTTGGATCTATAAATGACACTTCTAAAATATTTCCTTGAGAAGAATATCGATTTTTATATTTATAAGGGTACATATCGCCAAGATCTAATTTTCCAATTTTAACTTTTACTGGAGCACTAAAATTAATATTTGGCTTAGAATATGTACCATTTTCACTTATCACATTAACTTGAACTTCGCTTGGCTTTTCACTAAAATTTGGACTAAAACTGCAAAAATATATTTTGCCACCCATATATTGGTTGCTTCCATTTAGCGTTATAGCTTCTACTTTATTTTTAGTACTCATTAAAATAATTATCCGTATTATTATATATATTTACAGCTGTTTTGTCACTAAAAATTGGATTATAAAAAGAATCATTTTCTGAAATTTCATAATAGCTATCAGATCTTAATTTAATACCATTTAACCATATTAATTCACTATTTTTACTAAATCTAGGTAAATCAAAAGTATACATATTACCAGTATATACAACATAATCAACCAACACATTAAATCCATATATTAATCCTGTGACAGGAATGTTTCCAGTAACAAAGCTCACAGCAGAAGACCCAAAATTATATTGATATCCACTTATTAATTTTTGACCATTTAAATATAAAAAGTCTTTTGTTGATAAAGCTTGACCAGTCTGACCAGTATAATTTAATAAAAATTCATTAGTTTTGATGAAATCCCCATCAAGATTATCACTAAATTCATAAAATGAAACTGGAGAACCTAATGTCGTATTAGATATAGTATAATTGCTCCCTGTAATTTGAGCTACACCATTTAAATTTACGGAATAATTTAATCCGCTATTATTAAATCTAAAATCTTTAGAAGACTTGCTCATTAATAATGAATTATTTAAATCTACATTTAGGCCGCTATTTATTTTAAATAAGTAAATTTCAATTATATCTTTGTTATCTATAAGTTGATTAATCAATAATAAGTCAACACCAAAATCTTTTAAGAATTCTATGTTCTTCTCTAAAGTATAATTTTTATTATAATTTAGGGTGGTATTTTTATTTGTTATCAAGCAATTTTCTCTGTCTAAAATATTTTTAGACTGTTGAGTATAATAACCAGAATCTAAGTATAAATTTTCTAATCCGTTAACATCATTACCATTATTGGTATAATTAAATTCATAAATATAATTTCCAGTTTTGAGAGAGTCGTAAATACCAGAAGAAAATCCAGTTTGATAAGTTTGATTTGAGAGAACTACTCTTTGAGAAATAGAAGATGAAGTGGTTATATCAATTCCAGTTAATACATCTCCCGTGATAGTTCCGATAATACCAGAAATAAGATAAAGCGGAAATCCTGTTCCACAAAAATCTGGGATATCTTTATACCAACCAGTATTGTATCCAGTTACTCCAGAAAATAATAGTTGATTTTCATAACCAGAAATTTGACTAACTATTGTTGTTATTGTTTCTGTTACTATAGTCGGTCTTTCAACTTCTATGGTATAATTAAAATAAGCGTTACCAGAAACTAAATTTTTAACTTGTTGACCAGTTATATATTCTGCATACGTTCCATATTCTGAACTATTATATTTTTTAACATTTGTTAAGAAATTACCAAATCCTACTAATCCATAATAATTTAAATTTTTATTTGCTAAAAGAATAGTAGAAAAATTAAATCCAGCATCTATTTGAATTGCGCCAGTTAAACCAAGTGGATCACCAGCTTGACCATGCATATCATCTCCCCAACCTGTTATTGAGTTATTAGTATTTAATATAGCTATTGTATGAGTAGTTCCAGCAGCAATATCTAATACTCCAGTTAAGCCATTTCCACCTCTTGGATTTGCGTCAAGACCTTCTCCGCCCCAACCAGTTACAGTTCCATCTGCTTTTAAAGCTACATTATGATATCCTCCAACAGATATTTTTGATATTCCAGTTAATTGAGCTATCAAAGTCTCTTCAAAAACTCCAGTAAATCTTCCTTCAGTATCACTATTATATACATAATCCAATTGAACATATTTTGGTTTGATAGTAATATCACCATAGTAATCAAATTCATTATTTCCACTCCAACCAGTTAAAGGAAATAAACTTGGCGAACCAATTCCACTATTAAAATAAACTATATCTCCGTAAGATTCAATACCCCATACGTTATTACCATATCCTCCATCATTTCCAATGATCACATTAGAGTTAGTGCCATCTTTCCAATAAATTGAATCTACACTTCTATAAATATATAATCCATTAATTCCTGTATCTTGACTATTTTCAATTACTATTTGATATGGAATATTTAAATTGTTGTTTGTTGGCAAGCTTGTATTACCAGTAATTTCAATAACATCAGATAAACTACCATAATCTAAAATCCAGCCAGTTGTATTGTTATATAAGGAAAGACCAAAATTTTCAAGATCATTGGTATATTTATATGCTGGTTTAGAGTTATATTGTCCAGTATAGTTTAAAGTTAATCCAGAAAGATAGCTCCAATCATTATATATGCCAGTAATTTGTATTTTAAGAGGATAATTTAAATTCTCTCTATCATTAATAAATGCAACTTGATTAAAACTATTATCTCCCCAAATAATTAATGTTCCATCATTTTTTAAGAATAATGAATGATTATATCCAACTTTAGCACTAGTAATATCTGTTAATTGGCCAAGTGGAGTGTCACTATAATTTCCAGTAAAAATGTTATTCATTGGATCGGTATATAATATTGTGCCATATATCTTTCCGTAACCATTATCTCCCCACCCAGTTACCGTATTATCATCTTTTAAGGCAAAGCAAAAATTATTTTTGCAAGATATGTCTGTTATATTTGTTAGTTTTCCAACTGGAGATCCAGTCCAATGTCCAGCGTATCCAGTAACTCCATAAAGAGATCCTTGATCATTACTTCCCCATCCAGTAATAGTATTATCTTGTAATAAAGCTAAAGCTGTTCCATCCCCAAAATATTCAAATTTTTTAATTTTATTTTTTAATAATAATAAATTTTGTGGAGTAGTTAAATTGTATCCAGTGATTCCAGTAAGATCTAAACTATAATTACTTCCTGTTATACTGCCATAAATTACTCCAGTATTATCTAAAAATGTATTATTAAAACAACCAGTTACATCAACATAACTATCAAAAACATGAGTAACATCCTCTGGGTAATTACTATAGCTGTAAGATTCTGCGCCTTTCTCAAAAGTATAGTATGTTTTTAAATTATAAGTGAATTGATCTATAATTTTATTTAACTGAGAATCATTTATGTTTTTGTCGATAAAGATAAAGTCTTTGATGTAGCCACTATAATTTGGTAAGTTAGAAAACTTTCCGCTAGCCAAGACTATTAAACCACTTACGTTTGGCGAAATATTATTATCAATAGAAAAAGCTTCAGTAAATAAATCATCATATGCAGCATTATAATAACTCAAGAAAATATTATCAGCGTAACCCCTAAAGCTAATAATCCCTTTTGTGTCTAGATTGTATTTTGGAGAAAGATATTTTAATTCTTTATTAGAATCATAATATTCAATTAAAAGATTATTATAGCTATTAACACAAGCATTAAAACCGTAATATTGACCATTAGCGCCAGTATTTAAATTAGAAAATAACACACAAGGACTATTGTTAGTTCTTTCGTAAGATAGCAAAAATGTATAAGAATCGCTCTGAAAGTCTTTAAGGTTTATCTTTAAATTACTTGTGCCAGTAAAATATAAATATCCAGTTTGTTTATTTAAATTATTGGTTAAATTTGATCCAGAATAATATCCAGTATAATCTTCATAAGTAGAATTATTATATACGTAATAATTTCCACTAAAATTATCGCTATCAAACATATAATGCAATATATAATCCTCGGTCCCGACGCTAAGATTATTTAAAAAATATTTAGTACTATTTTTCATGTTATATCCTTGAAGGTTGAATCATTTCCAACGGTTTGTTTTGTATAATTAAAAGTTCTATTTTTATGGTCAATTGAAATTTCGTCTTTTAATAATAAAGTTTTGCTTAATTTGACTATTTCCCCGCTTGTTACAAAATCTTTAAAAAAGCTTACGGTAGGTGGAGTAGTAACATATTTTCCTTGCACTGAAACAGTCAAGACTGAATTGTTAACAAAATCTAAATTTTCAAGGTAATATTCACCTTTACCACTTAAAATTGGTGCAAAAGTATTCTGTGGAAATCCAGCCTGATAATCAATATTACAGCTAAGATCATGCATAGATATACCTTGCGAACCACCTTGCACAGCAGGAGATGATATATAATTTTCTGAATATGCTGATGATTGGGTTAAAATACTATCGCTATCGCTTGCGCCCTCTAAGATAAGATTTTGTCCTAAAGGATCATAATCTTTTATTTGTTTTGAAATGTCTTTAGATAAATCTGCTTTTGTATTGTTAGTAGATTTTATTACTGTAGCTGGTTTAGATTCAGAATTAAATGAAGCGCTTGTAGTTTGAGCAAAAAAATCATAATTAAAACTTAAACTATTTGTGACTTTATTTCCATTTTTAGTTATAGTTAAATCATTAGAATAAACAGTATTAATTTCAATTGTTTTTTGGACATCATCATAACTAGTCGTATTTGATATTAAATAAAAATCTGCAGGAGGAGAAAAAGCGTTTGTTTTTGCTAGACTTTTTAATTCTAGTTCAGATGAATTAATTCCTCCTATAACGCTAGATTTTATATTTAACGTAGCCAATCCATCAATACTGGATTGTTTTTCTATATTGTTTTTTACTATAGCTTTTTTGTTTATATGCGTGTTTGAGAGATTAGCTGTAAAATTTTGTTGTATACTGTAACTTCCATTAGTAACGTCTGCTGTTTCTGAAGAACTATTTAATACAGTTGAACCAAAAGTTCCATTTTTAGAGCTTGTAGAGTAATTTAAATTCCAACTTGATGTTTGTCCACTAAGAAATTGAGCAAAAGTTTTTGCGTTAGTTAGAGCATTTGAACCAGCAATTGATATTGCACTTACGTCTATACTTCTATTAATAGAAATTGTTCCATCTATATTTTCGGTAACACTTATTTCATTTTTAGCATTTATAGTCTTATTTAAATTATCATCCATGAAACTATAGCATTCGCATTCTACAGTATATGGAATATGACCAATCCAATTAGCTTCATTCAAATTTATACTTGAAAGCGTACAATTACCATTATTTAATGTAGAAAAACTATCTAAAAATGTTTTAATACCAATTGTTGCTTGATTAGGTATATTCCCTTCAACTCCTTGAGGAAGATATTCTCCTTCTATTGTAAACACTACCTTATTTGCGTATTGAATTGGGCCATTAAATATTGGCTCTATTCTTTTGGTAGCAAAAGCTGTAATCTTTTTATCAGCTAAACTTGAGCCTTCTAAAAAACCATATGGTAAACTTATATTGCTCATTATATTTGCACTTCACTTTTTGCGGTTACTTTAGCTTCAAATGATGATCTCTCTCTATATTCACCAAATTTAAACCAAGATGCGCTAGCTTGAAAAGATCTTTCAATTAAATTAGCTGAGACATTGATTGATCTAATAATTCCGTTTGCGTAAACATTTTTTACTAAATCTTTAAAAGTAGATATATAAGTTTGTAAATCCTTGGCACTTTTGAAAACACCTTGCACTTTTAAGTTTTCATTTATTGGTTTGGCTTGCGCGCCTTGTTGTATTAGTTCTTCTCCTGGCGAAAGTCCTCCAATTACGATAAATTGATTTGCTAAATTAACTGCAGATTCAGTTGATATTTCTGCCGAACCATGTAGCATGGTCGCAGTTTTCACTGTAAAAGTTGGTTTACTTTCATAAGTTAGGCTAAAGCTTATAGAGCCTTCACTTATATTATATGAAACATCTCCATTTGTAATATAAGTTTTATATTTCGCTCCACTTACTTCACTTGTCCTATCTGTATAAGTTTTTGCCTGTACAAATTTAGGTTTATAATTAGTATCAAAATAAGTTTTTGCATATGATAATTTTTTATTACTTGCAGGAGCAAGTTCTTTATTTGGAGGACTTCCTATGCCAGTTATAGTGCCCCTTGTTATTTTTCTTTTTGAGTCTTCTTTTTTAAGATCTTCTATAGTATTTACAATCTCTACTCTAACATTGTTGGCGTATTCTGGTTCATTAGTTATAGATACTGTATATTGAGCTGTTCCTGGAGCCTCGTCTACTGTTATTTGCCTACTTGATTCAATCCATACATTTCTATATTGAGATGGAACAGCTCCATATGATATATTATAATACAAGTTTATAAAAGCTATACATCTACCTCTAGCTGCATTAGCATCTGAATCGGCTTTACTATAAAGTTCACCTATCGTATAAGTATTTTTTTCAATTTTTATTTGCTCAGTTTCTGTTACATTAATTGCTCCATTATTTTGAATGTTATAATTATTAGATCTTAAAATTGCAAATCCGCCTGAGCTTCCTCGGAATTTGTTTTTTGTTTCTATGAATGTATAAGATGCAGTTTTTTCATCATATATATTAGAAGAAGTTGTTCTAGAAGCAGTAAGAGTTAATGCGTTTGTTGCGGCAAGTATAACTTTACTAATTGCTTCGGCTCTACCTTTTGAAAAGGTACTTGCATTTTCATTAAAAGATAAATTCACAGAAGTTATTAAATTAGTTCCCTCCATATTGTCTTCTTTGGATTGCGTTATTTTAACATCTGCTAAATCTTTTAAATCTGTTAATGACACACCGTATGATGTTAACATCGAACTTGTAACTGCTTCATATATTTGGAAAGTTATAGAAAAGTTTTTGCTCTTAACGTCTTGATTTTTTGTTTCATCAAAATTTATATTTAATATTTTAGCTCCAGAGTAAGAAACTAGATTTGCAAAATTAAGAGTGCAATTTTTTGCGCTAGAGTTATCACTTATAGCATTAATTTGATCCCATATTGCGGCATAATCAGACTGATTATTTATCGCTAGTAAATTCCCCTTAACAGTGATATCTTGTACGGTTTTTAATAATATATTTGCTTGATTTTTTTCTATGCTCTTTGTGGCGCTTGTAATTTCTGGATAATCTAAAGATATATTAAAAGATGCCATACTAAATTATCCCATCTGTCTTTGCATAGCTTGTGGGGGATTGACTGTGCCACTTAATCTTGCTTTTGATCTATCATCTGCGATCTTAATAATAGTCTCTCCAAATTTCTTAACTTCTGCTTCTATCATTTTTTGAAGTTCAGCTTTATCAGTAGCGGCAACTTGTGAGACACTAACACTTGGGGCAACATTTATATTAGTTGTTTGATTTTGCTGAGGTGCTTCTTTTTTTGCAATTGTTTCTGCTGATTTAGCTTGATCTTCAGTTTGTTGATCTACTTTTGGAGCGGATTCTAGTGCTTTTTGTTGTTTTATTTTTTTAGATCGTTCGTTTTCTTTAGCAAGTTTTTTATTATAATCATCGTCTAAAGCTTGCTGATCTTGTTCACTATTACCTCCAAAAAGTGATGGTGCGGCATTATACATAGCACCCCCCAACTTCTCTGCCACGTTTTGATCGTTGCCTTGCTCATCTTTTCCAGCAGATATTTGACTTACTCCATATCCAACAGCTGCTCCACCAGCAAACGCTGCTAGTCCAGCGGCTATTGTGCCAAGAACAGTAGTTAATCCAGTAGCTGCTGCAACTTCAGCACCACCAGCAGCAGCCCCAGCCGCAACTTCAGTACCACCAACAACCCCACCTGTAACTGCACCAGTCGTAGTAGCCCCAACTGCAGTAGTCGAAGCAGTCCCAACCGCAGGAGCAGCAGTTGCAGCTGTGCCAAGCATTTTACTAACCAAAGAAGATCCAACCGCTGATACAACACCAGTAGTTATAGCTGTTATTATACCACCACCAGCCAATGCACTATTTAAGATATCTGGTTTAGGTGTCTCTGGGTTTGTAGCATTTTCCGCAAATCCTGCCGCATTAGCTGTTGGATTTTGATTTTTTTCAATTGCACTTCTAAGGTTAGTTAAAGCATCTGTTAAAGCAACAGCGGCAGAATTTGATTTGATTTGCTCTGCGGTTTGAGCTACTATAAAAGTTCCCATTTTAGTTATATCTGCTGGTAATTCACCAAAAAGTTCTTTTGTTAATGTCTCAGCAGCATCGGGTGGTTTAAAATTTTCTAATAATTTTTTTACTTCTTCTGGATTTGCTCCACCAGCGGTAAGAGCATCTCCCATAACACTTTTTTGTCTTTCTAGTCTATTGCTAGCCATTTTTTGAAAATCTTTTGATAAATTTGGCGCAAGTTTTTCAATTTGCTCTAAACTAACTCCACCTTTATTAAGTTGATCCATTAATTGACCAGCAGCTTCACCATGTAGATTTTCTAAACCAGGTTTATCTTTAGTTTGATTGTAAAGATATCCAGCCGAAGCTGTTTCCATTTCATAACTACTTTTTCCAGCTGGATGTAAAAGCTCTTCTTTTGTGTTACCAAATAATTTACTAATTCCAGTATAATTTTTTGAAGTAGTAGCTCCTCCACCAGAAAGTTGGGCTAATTCTTTTGCTTTTTTAATTGAAGCTTCTAAAGCTTTTACTATAGTTTTTTCAAGTGCCCCAGCGGATTGTGGAGAACTAGCAAGAATAGAATTTAATTTTCCAAAAGATTCTGTATTTACTCCAAGGGAAGCAGATACATTTTCTAATTTTTTAAAAAAATCATTTGAATTTCCAGCTGTAGCAGCTAAACTATTTGCTAAAGCTACCGTACCTTCAGTAGTTTTAGTCAATGGAGATAATAAATCACCCGAAATAGATTCCTGTTCTTGCTGGCTAAAAGCGTTGTCTGGGCCTTGCCTATTCATCATCTTCTCTCCTATTCCTGACATACCAGGAACAGCTGTTAATATTCTGCCAATTTGTCCTTGAGCTCCCATATTTTGTCTTATTGATAGTTGTTTTTGACTTAGTTGAGTAGATAATTGATTTTCTGCTTGAGCTGCTCCACTTTTTTCTTGGGCTTTAGCTAAAGTTCCTTGAACCTCTTTAGGAGAAGATATATTTTTCATTATAGATTGTTGCATCTCTGGACCTAAAGTAGATATGCTATTTAATATAGCAGATTTAAATTCTTTTACTTTAGATTGGTCTGGTAAAGACTTTTCCATTTCAGCTGCATAATCATTTAAAGTTGGAGTTAATTGACTAACTACTCCATCTAATTTTCCAGCAGATTCTCTCATTTTATCTAAATCGGCATTTAATTTTGCTATTTCGGTTGTGCGTGGTTTGTCTGCTGAAGCAGATAGTCCTGCTACACCTTGCATAGCTAACATTCCTCCAGTAGCAGCAATTCCTCCTTTACCTGTGCCAAATGTACCAAGACCAGTACTAGCTGTGCTAATTACGCTAGTAGCTGAATTCATCACTTGAGATAATTTGCTAGTTTGATCTCCAAATTGCATCATTGTGCCTTGAAGAACTGACATACCCATTCCAAAAGCGAGTAGTTTTCCTTGAGCAAGTTGCATTTTAGCGGTATGTTTTTCTTGAGCAGTTGATGCATCTTTCGCGCTTTTTCCAAGTTCTTTCATTTCTGGAACTGGTATGCTTCCTGCTCCAGGCGTTGCAACTGGCATAGCAAAATTTGGTATATGTCCTTTTGATCTATTTATTCCTTGCTTTAATCCTGCTGGTTCGTCTTTTGTATTATAAATTCCAAGTCCATATGGATTATCTTTTCCAGCTAAAGATGAATCTGATCCAACCCTAATTTGACTTGGATTTATTCCAGCGGCTTGTTCTCTTTGCATAGCTTCTTGAAGAGCAGAGAAATTAGGTATAAAGCCAGCAGCAGCTTTATTTTTTTTCAAACTATTTAATCTAGTTAATCTATTTGATTGCTCTGGAGTTAATTTGCCTCCTGAATCTCTTATCCTTTCCAACTCGTTTCTTTCTAAACCAAGCACCTTTTGATTAGTTTCTTTTTTATAATCTGGACCTAATTGTTTAGCTATTTTCCCTTTTAGACCTCCAGAAACTAATCCTAGATTTAATATCTTTTGAGCAACACTATTAACTTGATCTGGATTAGAGTTAACTTTTGCTTCATATTGAGAAGCCTGGAGTCCATTAAATAATTTTTTAAGTTCTGTGGTTGGCGAAGCAAAATCTATTGGTGCATTTTGAGCTCGGCCTTCGTTTAAAGAGCCTGTAGCAAGCCCTACTGCTGATTCAAAAACTGCCCCAGTAATACTTTTAAATGATCCAGCATTGGATAATTGATTTATATTAGATATTTTTGGTTGTTGTCCGCTACCTTGGAATATTCTTGATGAAAAACTATTAGTAAATTCTACTATTTTATCACCAAGTTGTTTTTCTAAATCTACATCTTTAGGCTTTACTCCCTGTTTAACATTATAACCAGATTTAGGAAATGATATTTTAACTTTTTGTTTTGATTCGCCTTTCCCATATTCTGCTATTCCAGTACCTATGCCTGGTTTATCTTCTTTCTTAGGGTATATCATACCAACTTTAGTATTTATGTTTGGATCTACTATAATTGGTTTATCTGCAAAATTAGGAATAAATCCATTTGATGCATAAGGATCAAATCCAGCAGAACGTTGAAATTCTTTTCTATAATTTTTTCCAGCATCACTATTTTGTGGAGGAACTATAGCTGGACCATTTGCTCCAGGAAATTGCACTAATGATTCTGCAGTATTATAATACATCCCATTAGTTTTTTTAACATCTCCTGGTTCGTATCCTCCAGCATATGCGCCCATCATTTCTTGCATTGCTGCCGCAGCAAAATTTGGAATATGTCCATGAGATTTTACTTTTACTTTTGGCATTGGCAAAGCTGCTACTGCTGGAGATATTCTCGACGAAACATTTGCTCCAACTGCTCTTGCTGCATTTTGAGCTTGTATAATTTTTAGGATTTCTCCCTCTACTTGTAGAAGGGAACTTTCTTTAGAAATAATCGCTTGTATTAAACTTGGATTTTGAGCTAAAATTGCATTTACTCTTTCTTGAGCTGCTGCTATTTTATCTGCTGAACTAGCTATGCCTAATAAACTTTTAAGAGCTTCTGCACTAAATTTAGTTAGTCCTCCAAATATTTTAATAAATGCCATACCAACTAACGCAAGACCTGGTCCACTAAAATAATTTCCAATTCCAGTTAATACTCCTGTAGCAATTTTTGTTCCAACTCCTTGAGTTTCTTGAGGTTTATTGAATTCATCTAATATTGAATTTAATCCTCCCATCCCCATTTTTAAAGTAGGAGCTATAGTGATTTCGCCTATTTTTGCAGCAGCTTCTTTTAAACCAACGAAAGTTTTATTTGTTAAAGCAGAAAGAGTTTGATTTAAAGCTTCATTTCTTTTGATAGCTTGATCAGTAGCACTTCTTGAAACTCCTAAAGCACTATTATAAGTATTATATTCTTTGCCTAAATCTGATAATGCAGCTCTTAAAATATTGATTTGGAAAACGCCACCAACAGTTTCTGCAATCGAAGCTCTTTGAGAATCACTCAAAGTATAGAATACTTTAGATAAATTTTGTAATACTTGAATTGCTGGTAAAGTATTTCCTTGTAAATCTCTAACCGCTACTCCAACTCCTTCTAATGCATCAAGAGTATCTGATCTTTGAATTCTTGTAAAAATAGTCTTAAATGAATTACCAATAACAGCACCACCTCTTGCTGTGGTTTGTTGAGCAGATGTTACTAACGCAATTAATTGATCAATGTCTACGCCAACATCTTGAGCTGTGCTACCTACTCTACTAATAGCTTCTGCTAAATCACCAGTACTAACAGCAAAACTAGCGTCTACATTTGCTAATTTATTGATAACTTGTGTTGAAGTGAGTCCAGCGCGACTAAATGTATTTACTGCTGCTGTTAAAGTCTCTACGCTTTTTGCTGCGTCTAATCCAGAAAGTCTACTTAGAATTAAAGCATCACTTGTTCTCTTTAATGTTTCTTGAATTCCTAATCCTTGACGAGCAAATTCTGTAGCAGCTTTAGCGACAGCATCAAAACTTTGACCTGTATTTTTGGCTACATTAAATAAACTATTACTAAATCTTTCAAGGTCTTTTGATGAAGCATTTAAAACTACATTTATATCTGCTAGGCTTTTTTCTACTTCTATAGTTGACTTAACGACTTCTGAGAATGCTTTTTGTACCGCATAAACTGCTCCTGCTGATGCTCCGAATGCTAAAACGCGGGCATTAGAAGCTTCTAAAGACTTATCAAATTCTGATACTTTGCCAGTGATTCTACCTAAAGGCTGAGATAAGCTATCCTTTAGATTTAAATTAATCGTTTTAGAAGATATTTTGCCTAATTTAGACTCTAATGGCCTTGTATCTCCATCAACCGAAATGATAATATCACTCATAGTTTAACCTTTTTCCTATGATATGATTACACTTATATTTTTATATTTTAGATAATTTTGCTAAGTCTTGAATATCTAATTTGCCACCTTTAGCATTTGCTATATCATTCATGTCCATTTTTGAATCTTGCTTTAGATACTCCATATCTTCTTTATTTGCGCCCATAACAAAGCTCAGACCTTTACCAGAACCACTTGGGTTTTTATTTTTAAAATTAATAAAAGCTGTATACCATTCTATTAGTTTGTCTGGATTGTTCTTTATGCCATCTTCTAGTTTTCTAGCTTCTGGCATAGCTAATATATTACTAAAATATTTACCATAAGTGAATATACTATTTTGATAATAAGTCAATGAGTATATTGGCTTATTAAATAGATAATAACAATTTTCATTAGATGTACTTATAGCGTTTTGGAAAAATGAAGATATAGCTAAAGACTTTATGTTGTCAACATTAAACTTTTCAATAGTCTTGTTATGTATTACAATATATTCATAATAAGCATTTGGATCTACATCATCATTATAAAAATCAAATAGTTTTTCTTTTAGAGCTTTATCTTTATAAAATGAATTTAAAATATAGAAATATTCGAGTTTATTTTGAGAGTATGTTTCAGCTGAAACGCCTAAGAGTTCATTTTTCTCATTGCTTAACTCTTTAACGTCACTTCTGAGCTCTTGAATTTCTTTCTTATTTTTATCTATGTGACTTTTTAGAAACAATTTTGATTGTGTTTTTTCTAAGTTATTTAACTTGGCCGTTTTATATTCTAATTCTTTGTTTTTATCTTTTGTCCAATAGTTCTGTTCAATTAAGAATTTTTCTTTTTCTTCTAGGTTAGGCAGACCGCTTTTTTTAGCCATTTCATAATTCTCAAAAAAATACTCTTCGAATTCTCCAGAATCAAAATCGCCAAAGTGCTTTATATAGAATTGTTTATCTTTATTTGAAACTTTTGAAGCGCCACTACATATCTCAAAAAATAAAAGTTTAAGCTTCTTGTCAGCTAAGTCTATCAAGCTCCTGCTTCTCCCTTTAAGTAGTCTTCTATGACTTTAAATTCTTCTTGTTTAGAGGCTTTACCTGCATACCAAAAACTAATAAAATAGGCAAATTTAGTTACAATACTTTTCATGAAGTTATCATCACCTTCTTCAATTTCATCATACTTTTTAAGCTTTTGATCATATGAACCATCATTAAATAATGGAGTATAAATGTCTCCATCTTTTCTATAAGCTAATTGAAGAACCCACCACATCATAATCTTATTTCTTGCACGATGTTCAGCTGTTTGTTCGAACAAGCTATTTTTACTATTTTCTATATCTACTAATTCAAGTCTTAGAGATTTAATTTGAGCTTCAAAATCTACCTTTTCTTTAACTTCATCTTCTGTTAAGGTTTCTTTATTTTCTTCTTTTTTATTTAAAACGTCAATTGAGCTTTGGATTCTTCCTAGTTCTTCTAGTGTACCCTTAACTCTTTCAAGCTCGTTCTCTGTAAAAATCCCACCATCTTTATCATATTTTTTTATCATTAATGTTTTCGTTAACATACCAGCTTTAATTGCATCTGCTAATTTCACGCCATAGAATAGTTCGGCTTCATCAAAAAGTACTCTATTGGGTTTCTTAATTGCAAATTCTATCGGTTTCTCTTCTTTCAAGGTTTTTATAGTTTTTACTAATTCCCCTTGTTCGTTTTTAGATTCTTCAATTTGTTCTTTTTCTATAACTTGATTTTCTGTAAAGTGATATAAATATTTTTGATTTATCATGTATTCTCTCCTATTTGATTGTCAAAAAAAGTTTTAACTTTTTTAAAATTAATTTTTCCAGCCACAGTTCTGACAAAGTCTTCTTTTCTTTTCGTATCCCAAGTGCTATATATAGATATAAATTTATTGCTTGTTAAAGTTTCTATTTTTGGGCTATATATTTTATAATCTCTAGATAATGTTCTTTGTATTGATTGTAAGCCTAAATTATTCTCAATAATACTTTGAGCAGGAAAATCAAACTTTAATTTTTTCATAAAGAAATCTTAAATTGATTAATGTCCTGTTCGACTTCTCTAATGGTATCATTACCATAATCTAAGATTCTTTTACGAATTTGATTATATTTTTCTTGAGATATGGAGGGATTTTCTCTGATTATATCCTCTAGTATTATAAAATAATTCTTAAATAAAGAAGTGATTTTTCTTCTAACTTGAAATGATAGATATTCTTGTTCCTTTGACATAACACCTTTAACCTTTAAATTATCATACGCCAAACCAAACCGAAAGTCTAATTTATTATATAATAATTAAAATTCTTAACCAGGGATCGCAATTGCAGCAGCAGATTTGACAGGAGCTTCTAGTGAGATTGATGCAACTTGGATGTCATCTAAAGTTGTATTAGTTGTGAAGTTGGCTAATCTAGCATCACTAATAGTATAAGTTAAACTTCCGCAAGCTATACTTACGTTATTTTTGCTATTATTAGCGAATTTAGGATTAGCGCTATCCCTTAGAATAATTTCTGCGTCAACTGAAACTTTAGGTGGACCAGAAATAATATTAGCAATTGGTGTTAATGCACCCAATTTATTTATATATTCGCGTGGGATATCAAGCGAGAAACTAAAAGATCTACATTCGTATGCGGTACCTGCGATGGTAACAACAATTTCGTCTGGACGAATAACATTAATATCAGAATTTGTACCTACGAGTGGATAACTTGGAGTTCCAGCAACATATGTAGCATCAAGAGCTTGAACGCTAACTGTGACTGTTGGTAAATTTCCTACAGAAGCTTCTACAGCATAAGAACTTATTAGTCCGCTAGGGATTGTTAGTGCTCCTGCTCCGCTCAATATATATTGTTTGCCAGCTACGTCACCTAATAAAGTATCAAAATTATTTAAACCTAAAAGAGTATGATTATTAATTCCAGTAGCAAGAATATAAGAAAAATTTAAAGTAGCAGTAGGTGGTTCAACTTGGATATTATCAATAGCATAAAGATTGCCGAATTCAAAAACGTCTTGACGACTAATACTGAAGTCTACATCGGCGCTTTGAACTAGATTAATTTCTGTTCCTCCAACTGTTAGTTTTTGTGCTGGATAGTATGTTACATTTCCCATATATTTTTATCTCCTATCAATTCACTTGAAATTACATTAAATAAGGTTGCATGAGAACTTTTAATTTAAATTTCCTCTAATTTTTCTTAGAGTAAAATCAATAAAAGCAGTGAATAAAGTATTTTTATAATTAGAACTATTAAATCCTAAATTTGGTACTTTACTCACTCTTACCTCTTCTATATAGAGCTTATCTGTGCTATTTATCTTATTATTAACTATATTATTATAGTTATAGTAACCACTAGTGAAATTGCCTAAATTATCTAGCCCTAAATCGCTAGATTCAATTGTATAAACAAAATTATTATTTGTATCTCTTAGAATTGAGCAAACAGCATCTAAATTGTATAAATTATCAGCTATAACAATAGCTCTTATATCTAACATAGTATTTTTAATACCCCCAAAGCCAAATGGCTCATTTACCCCACCATTACTTTTTATGAATATAGATGGAATTGTTTCGGTATTATCAGCTAATCCAGTTAAACTTTGAGCTATTTTTGGCCTTACTTTATATTGAGTTTCAAATAATATCTCTTCTTCTGGTTTATTTGTTAAATATACATTAAAATCTTTTACAGAATATCTACCGCTCAAGGTATTACTTGCTAAACCGCTGAAATAGGCTTGACCTCTATAATGGTTGATTCCTATTAGATTACTTGTATTTACAGGAGTGAATGTATTGCCAACATAAACTCCAGACATAATATTAGCGCCACTAATTGAACTATCAGCTATAATTTGTCTAAATGGTAAAGCATACGTATTATAAGAATAATAACTACTTTCAATAGGGTATATTTGACCACTATAATTAGTAAAAGCTTCTCCTTTTGAGCATAATTTATGATCAATAAATAGCATCATGCTAGACGTAACTAGATTATCAAACTGCGTCTTCATTTAATCTTCTTTACACTTTTTAAGAAGTCGTTAACTATTTCTGATACGTATTTAGTTGGTTTAAAATTACCAGATCGCACATTATTTTCAGACTGTAAACCACTTCCAGACCTGCCTTTTCCAAAAGCTTTATTAACGTAATTACTAAAACCAGATATTCCTTTTTCAATTTTAATTAACCAGCTATTTCCTGGTTCCCAAGGCATTGGAGTCAAAGCATCTAAATCTTTTTCTGTAGGATAGTAAAGTTTATAATTCATAACAATTTTAGACTTAGAAACTCCAGTCTTTAATTTTTTAACTTGGAATGCGTTTTTTAAGAAGTTAGAAACTGGACCAATAGGATTTGATCCTGCTTCAAAACCTATGAAACTAAAAAGATTTCCTTTGCCGTTTAAAGTCCCAGAATCATTTCCTGCGTTTGGACCACTCTTTATTTCTTGAGTGACTGGGTGTTCTTCAAATTGAGATATGAAATTATTCTTTGCTTCTTCAATACCATTATTGATTCTTTTATCCACTAAATTTTCTAATTTTTTTGAATTTTTAATTTTTTCTCTTACCGAAGCGTAATTTACAGAGCCCATTTTACTTTGTTTCTTCTATATAAAAAAGATAATATATTAACCCTTGATAATTTTTGATTATATCTGCGCTTACTACATTAAAACTTTTATCATCAAAAGTAATTTTTTCTGTTTTGCTATTTAATATATAGTTTCTAGCATCGCTTTTTACTTTGATTGATACGACTTGGTTGTTTGTTTTAATTTGTATTTGTTCTACTATATCTTGATTATTGCGATCTTCATATTTAACTATGGCATAAAAATTTTCACTTTGTGAAACATATTCGATTTGTTCTTCTACCGAATCAGTTTGATATCCTACTATCTGTGGATTAGCAGTTGATATAGTTATTCTTTTAACTGGAGTTTTATGAACAGTTATTAACCTTTTGAAAGTATCAAAATGATCATTTATCGCTTGTTTATAGGCGGCTATTTCTGAACTTAGTATCAGCGATGCCATATTATAAATTCTCTAGGCTTCTAATATTAGACTCGTAATTATAAGGTCTATTACCTTCTTGATATATATCATCTCCTGCAATCTGTAATGGATTGACTCGATTTAAATTATAACTTTGAGTTAACATTTTTAATTCTTCTGTTTCTTGTTTTTTTAATTCTACAAAATTTAAACCTAATTGTCGAACAAATTGAGTATTGGCTTTGATAGCTTCTGTTGCTCTTTTATAAATTTGGCTAGTGCTTTCACTATTAGCTTTTTTATAAGAAAAACCATTTTCTGAGATTTCAATTGTATCAGAATTTGCTGATCCAGTAGTTACATTATCTCCGCTATTACTGGTATCTGTGCTTATAAGATTTATATTGTTAGATCTTCCTATCAATTTTATAATCTGTCTATCATAATAATGTATATTATACATTTTCTTGAAGATTGATTTTTCTATTATTGTGAAAACTTCATTTTCTATTGCGTCCACCTCAAAGTCTAATGTACTAATTGAGTATTTTTTATTAATTAAAATGTTTAATTTGCCCAAATTCGTTCTTAGCCAAAAAGCTATGCTAGGGATGCTAATATCACTTGGCTCGCCTAATTCGCGATAAATTTCGTCTGATATATCTACAATTTTATTGGTCATATAATAGATATTACACTTTAATATATACCATGTTTATTATTTAAATAATATTTTAATGCTACCACTTCTGATTCTGTTAAACTTTTATTATATAAAAATAAATCATAAATAACTGGATTACCCCAACTAGCTTCAGCATTATATCCTCCTCCTCCGAATCCTCTTGCAGCCCCAAGATAGAGTGGCGTTGGTGTAGTAATTCCAGGATTTAAATTAAGATTGGCATCATTTTGAGATATCTTAGTATTATTAATGAAATAATCTACCTGAGTATTAGATACAACTCTGATAATAATAATATTTTTCTGTCCAATATCTATTGGTGGATTAGATATAGATGATCCGTATCCATCACCAGGACCATTGCTTATACCTAAAGAACTTGTATCACCGTCATTATAATAATAACAAGATAATTTTCTTCTATATGGATTATTTGAAGAAGCATTAATAAAAGTAGAAAGACCTAAATTTAAATTAGCTACAACAGCAAATGTATATGGTCCAGTGATATTATTAATATCAGAAGGATTGTTTGTATTTTCCATATAATCTGCATTTGAATCGTTATATTGTTGACTTGCTTGAAATTCTAATCCTCCATTCAAAAATATTGGTTGATTATCATCTGCAGCTTGAGAAAAGTTTCTAGTTCCTCCGCTTAAATCACCCCAAGCAGATACATTGCTACCATTTAAAGTAATATTTTTATCTGATTCAAGGCGCAAAAAGATTTGATCTAATGATAATTCTGGAAATAATATTTTTAATTTACCATTTTTTATATTGCTGGAAGTATATAAAGCATACTTATCATTTAAATAATTCGTTACAGAAAGGTGTTCAGTAGTATTTAGTGCTCTGTTAAATATTATAATTTCACTAATATATCCATTGAAATACCATTGAGCACCACTCAGCGACTGATCAGATCCTCCAATTTGAAGAGAGCCTGTGGAAGTAATTATATCTCCATATCCGTAAGTAGAGTCGGTTTTTATTCCATTTACATAAGAATCATTGGTAGTTCCGTTATAAATAAATGACATTATTCTTGCTGCTCCATCTCCTAAATCTACAAGAGTATCAATATTAGACGCATACCCACTTGTGGTGTATGCTATAAACCTGCTATTACTTCCATTCACTTTTGCAAGGTGGTAATATACTGGAGCATCACTACTATTATTTGGATTTTTTACAAGTACAAACTCATTACCAGTTCCATTTGCATTTCTTTTTAGAACAACATAAATTGAAAATCTTATTAGATCTAAAGAATTACTATCATTGATTGTAAATAATTGTGTTGTTCCGTTAAACGACATTGCTGGTTTGCCATTTATACCATTACTAACAAAAGTTGGTTTTTTGGTAGCTGGACCAGTAGCATTATTTCCATTTGGACTTTGATCTGCCCAAGTATTTACATTGCCTCCTCCCATAGTTACTCCTGCGTCTGCTTTTAACCAAAGAGAGAGTCCTGAAAGAGAGGATACTTGAGAGCCTTCTATTATTTTTTTAATATTTAATTTATCATTATTTGGTAGGATTGATCTTGGCGTAAAATTAGAAGTATATCTTGCTATTCCTTTTGTGATTCTAAAATCTTGCATATAGCCTTTATATTCTTCGTTATTTAAACCATAAATCCATGTGATTGATCCAATTCTGCAAGAAGTACCAAATCCAGTTGGCAGATAATTAGTAGAAACACGAGCTATTCCATTCTCATATAAAGTTATAGTATTATTACTTCTTACGAAAGCTATATGCTGCCATGTATTAAAAGATAATAGAGTATCGCTCTCAATTCCTGCATACCAATATGTACCATTACCAATACCAAAAGATGTTTTACGTCCTGCATCTTGTCTATTTAAACTAACTCCAAAAGAGTTGTGTGGAAATGTATTAAATAAACAAGAATTATATTTAGAGTCATCTATCCAAACCCAGGCTTCAATAGTAAAATCTTGACTTAAATAATCGCTAGGCAAATTAGAAACGTCTAAATAATCTCCATATCCATGAAAATAAGCCGATGCCCCTCCAAATTTGCTTTGAGTCGAGCTAATCTGTGGATTTCCATATGCAGTAACAGAAGAGTTATTTTTTGAATTATCATTAAAATTACTATTAAATGGAAGAAATAAACAAACATTATTAATATATGGATCAGTATATTTTTTAATTGATATTTTGGCCATATTTTACCAAGTGCTTAGAGCTGCTCTGCGCCAAGAATTAGTGTTTGTGCAAACATATAAAAATCCAGTATTCCAAACAATTGTTCCCTTAACTCCACTTGCTCCTGTAGTTGATGGTATTCCAGTAGGACCTGCTAAAATTAAATTGCCGCTTGTTAGTGTTAAATTAATTCCAGAAATACTCATCTCATCAACAAATACATCCATGCTACTAAATATGCCAGTTTGAGCTACTGTTATATTGTTATTAAAATTAACTGCAGAATTAAATGTTGATGCTGCTGAAAATGTTGTAGCTGCTGAAAATGCTTTACTTCCAATTATAGTTTGAGTTCCAGTAGTTTGTACAACCGTATCGGGAACTTTGCCAGCTTCTCCACTTAAAAGAACTCCTGTGCCATTAATAAAAAGTCTATTTTTAAGATCAAGATATCCACCTACATTTGAACCATTAATTTCAGATTTATTAGCTGAAAAAATTCTTGTTCTTGTATATTCAAAACCTGCATAAGTAATAACTCCTTCGTCTTCTTCGCCATTCCATGAACTTGATCCACCTGGTTGCCAGTTTGTAAAATAAAATTTATAATATTTATTATTATAATAATCATACATTACTAATTCTTTACCAACTATATAATTACCTATGTTTTGTCCATAGGCTTGAGCTAAATCATAGAAAGTATAATAAGTTCTATCAGCAATGTTAGTTAAATCACTCCATCCGTCACCATTCCATTCTGTATAAATTGGTCCACTTCCATTCCATCCACCTTCTTGGCTTGGGTTATAAATGCCAAACCGACTTCCTCTTGTTATCTGAACATTAGTATCAATAGAATCAATTACTTGGGTTGTAGTATTATTACTTTGGGTGAATATTACTGGTGTTCCAAGGTTAATAATATCTCCAAAGTTTAAACTAGATCCAGTTATATTAACTTGAGAAGTTTGGAATGTTTTGTTTCCACTAATAGTTTGATTGCCAGTTGTAAATACAATATTACTACTTGAAGAATTTATATAGCCACTGAGATTATTTATTCTTGTATTTAAAGTAGAGCCAGTTGAAGCAAGATTAGTCGCTAATGTACTACCAGTTAATCCGAGATTAGTAATGGTAGCATAAGTTGATGTTAATGTACCACTTAAAGAATTTATATTAGAGTTTAAAGTAGATCCAGTGCTTATTAGATTAGTTATAGTTGCATAAGCACTAGAAGCAGATGAAGTTGTAAGATAGTTCCCAGTTAATGTACCACTTAATGAATTTATTCTAGTATTTAATGTATTTCCAGTAGATGCAAGATTTAAGATTGTAGCGTAATTTCCAGTAAGAGTTCCGCTTAATGAATTAATACTATTTGTTAAAGTTGAACCAGTTGAAGCGAGGTTAGCTGTTGTTGCGTATGGAGTTAAATTAACTCCAGTTAGTACTGCGTTGCCATTAACAAAAAGCCCACTAGTAAAATTACCACTTCCGTAGACTGTAAAATTATTACCAGAAATAACTAAAAAGTCACCCTGCGCCGAGTCGCCAAATGTTGTGTCTTGAGCAAAACTTTTGACTCCAGAAATAGTTTGATTTCCAGTTGTAAAAACGATGTTGCTAGATGTAGAATTTATATAACCACTAAGATTATTTATTCTGGTATTTAAAGTAGAACCAGTACTCGCAAGATTGGTTACCAACGTATTACCAGTTGAACCTAGATTATTAATTGTCGCATAAGTAGATGTTAAAGTTCCGCTCAAAGAGTTAATACTAGAATTTAAAGTCGAGCCAGTGTTAGCAAGATTAGTTGCTAAAGTGCTGCCAGTGCTTGCAAGATTTGATATTGTAGCGTAAGTACTAGTCAAAGTTCCACTAAGTGAATTTATATTAGAATTTAAAGTAGAGCCAGTACTCGCAAGATTTGTAACCAATGTGCTTCCAGTAGAAGCAAGGTTGGTAATAGTAGCATAATTAGAAGTTAATGTGCCGCTAAGTGAATTTATATTACTGTTAAGAGTATTTCCAGTAGAAGCAAGATTTATTGTTGTCGCATAAAGAGCTAGATTGCCAGTGATAAATGGATTTCCAGAAATAGTTGGCGGATTTGTTAAAGTCATGCTCCCACTAACTATTTGAATATCTATGCCACTTAATAAGATGCTATCTGTATCTGATAAATCAATTGCACTAAAAATTCCAGTCTGTTCGATCACTATATTATTTTTAAATATTTTATCTCCAGAGATAGTTTGATTGCCAGTTGTGAAAACGATATTGCTACCAGTAGAATTAACGTAACCGCTGAGATTATTTATTTTTGTGTTTAAAGTCGAGCCAGTGCTAGCAAGATTGGTTACTAACGTACTTCCAGTCGAAGCAAGGTTTGTGATGGTAGCATAGGTGTTACTAAGATTATTGATATTTGTTTGAAGAGTTGAACCTGTACTAGCTAGATTTGTAGATAGTGTACTTCCAGTTGAAGCAAGATTTATTATGGTTGAGTACTTGCCATCAACAAAACCGCTATAAGCAGTAATATCTTGAACTGATGCTATATCAGGTAAAGTTGAGAGGTCGCTATTTCTGGTACTAACTCCAAATTTAAATTTATTGCTATGATCAAAGCCAATGATAGGACCACTATTATTTATTCCAGTTAATCCACTTCCAGTAACAAAGAAAATTCCACCATCTACTGCGCCACCAGTAAGATTTAAAAGCAAATACGGACTTTGAACATTAAAATTATTAGTACTAATAATCGTTTCTGTTCCAGTAACAAAAAGATTATTAATATAAACATTATCTCTGAAAGTTTTAACTCCGCCAATGCTTTGATCTCCATAAAGTAGAACTGAACTGCCGCTAAGTGAATTTATACTATTTTGTAAAGTATTACCAGTAGAAATTAAATTGTTAGATATAGAAGTATCTTGAGTATTAACATATCCGCTAAATTCATTGATTTTTGTATTTAATGTAGAGCCTGTACTAGCAAGATTAGTGATAGTAGCGTAAGTAGATGTTAATGTTCCACTCAATGATCCAATCTTATTGTCTAATGAGCTACCTGTTGAGCTTATGTTGCTTTGTAGTGTGGAACCAGTGCTTGCTAGATTATTAATTGTTGCATAAGTGCTAGTAAGAGTTCCGCTCAAAGAGTTAATACTATTATTTAAAGTAGAACCAGTTGATGCTAAATTTGTAATTGTTGCGTATGTTGATGTTAGCGTACCACTTAACGAGCCAATCTTGTTATCTAACGTGCTGCCAGTACTAGCAAGATTTGATATTGTAGCGTAAGTACTAGTCAAAGTTCCACTTAATGAAGTTATTGAATTATTTAAAGATGTTCCTGTAGATTGTAATTGTGAATCAGTTGCATATGTTGCATCTAAAGTGCCAGTATATCCAGTGAAAAGTCCACTCAAGGAATTAATGCTGGAATTTAAAGTGGATCCAGTAGAAGCAAGATTCGTAATCAATGTTGCATCTGCACCAGTAACATATCCACTTAAACTATTGATTTTAGCATCTAATGTTGAGCCAGTTGATGCTAAATTTGTTACTGTCGCATATGTCGAAGTTAAAGTACCACTCAATGAACTTATGGTATTAACTAATTTTAAACCAGTGCTAGCGAGATTACTAATAGTTGCATAATTAGAAGTCAAAGTTCCGCTAAGAGAACTAATGCTATTAACAAGAGTTGTTCCAGTAGTAGCTAATTGACTATCGGTTGCATATGTTGTATCAAGATTTCCAGTAAATCCAGTAAAAGCAGAATTAAGAGAATTTATACTAGAAGTTAAAGTGGCACCAGTAGATGCGAGATTAGTAATCGTTGCGTAATTAGAAGTTAATGTCCCACTTAATGATCCAATTTTAGTTTCTAACGTACTACCAGTACTTACAAGACTATTGATAGTAGCATATGTATTTGAAACATCTCCTGTATAGCCCGTAAATGTAGATTGTACGACTACTGGATCTCCAGAGATTTTTATGCTTTCTTCATTTATTATAATTGAATTTAAACCAATCTTAATACCACTCCAAAAGAAACCACTCTTTTGTACAATTAAATCTTCTGTAAAAGTTTTTTGACCTTGAATAGTTTGATTTCCGTATTCAAGAACTGCATCACCACTTAAGGAAGTTATTTTATTTTCTAAATTTGAACCAGTAGAATTTAAATTAGATGAAAGTGTATTTATGTTACTTTGAAGAGAAGATCCAGTTGAATTTAAATTAGTTGTTAAATTATTTATTGCTGATTGAAAATATCCACTATTACCAGAAATAAAAATTGTATTAAATCCAGTAGCATAAACCGTATTACCATTAACACCAGTGATGACAATATTTTCTGCAGTTAAACTATTTATTGATGTAGGATTGCCTTTTTCTCCTCTTGGCCCTTGAGACCCAGGAATTGAAATATTAGTAGCTAAAGCTTGTGTTGGTGATGTTATATCAACATTTATTGCACTTGGCAAATTAACATCTACATTAAAATCTGCCATAAAATTATCTCGTTACTTCTGGTAAAATTGTAAACTTTCCTCGCATTAGTTTGATACTATTTCCAGTTAATATTCCAGATGGATATCTTTCAATATCATAAACATGATCAGATATTGGAATATCTGCAGAAATATATGAATTAATATTAATTGAAACTATACCATTCGAACCATTTCCAGATATGATTGGATTTAAATCTAATAAAACTCCTGTAGAGCCGTAACTAGATCGAACTTGACCTCTTACCTGATAACCATTTAAATTAAGTGCTGCTCCGTTACTGTCTTTTAAATTTAATGTTAATTGTATATAGTCGCCTTGATAACCAGTGATATTATATGATGTTGCCATGTAAAATATTACACAGAACAATTATTTTATTGATATTAAATTAGCGACCTTCTGAAAGAATATCTTTTGCAGCTTTAGAAAGAGGTTTGTTTGTTTGAGTATTTTTTTTAACTGTGTATTGAGAAGAGTATTTTAAAAATTCTCTTTTTAATCTTGAGCACAAAGAAGTTCTATCATCAATTGGCATAAGACCAACTTTAACTGCATGAGCTTGAAGATCACTTTTATTTAAATTAGTAAGATACTCAGAATATTTTTCTGGGTCTAAAGTACCATACTTACTTTTACCACTATCACCCCAGATTTGATCAAGGGTAACTGGATTCTCTACTTTTCCGTGTGTTTGATGTAATTTGTCTAATTTTAATTTTTTTGCCATAATATTGTCCTTAATAGATTATATCAAATAAAACATCATATATCTAATAAAAAAGAAAAACCCAAGGGGATAAACCCTTGGGCTTTTCAATTTTCTAATATTTAAATATTAGGCTGCTACGATAAGTCCTGCAACTGCACGACCATCTAGACATACGCGGCCTTCTTCGAGGGATCCATAGAATCCGACTTTGTCAGCGCGAGTTGTGAATTGATCATCTGGAAGAGCAGTGAATGTTCCACCAGTTTCGCTATTGCGAGCAACTGGACGAACAAATGCATCTTTAGACAAATCAAGACCAACCAAGATTTCAGCTGTGCTGCCATCAAATGTTGGTGTTCCGTTACTGAGGTCATCAAATAGGGTATTGTATTTTTTACCAACACCAAATTCGATTAGCTCATGAATGGAGATACCATAGATCTCTTGAGTTCCAGCATTACGATAAATATCTTCACGAACACCAGCTGGAAGATCTGTACTATTAGCTGTTCCTATTGGATTATAAGCGAATGCACGGATGTCGCCTTTAATCTCTGGGCTAACAAATAAATCTGTTAATCCGTAAGAACTATCTGTAGATCCTCCTGCATAAGAGGTATTAATTCTTTTTACAGTAGTAATCATGGTATTTAATCCAGCTAGAGTTAATGCTCCACCTGATATTGAATCAATATGATCTGCTCCGTTTGAACGAGCTTCGACAAGAGCTTTAAGAATTACTGCCCAAGCATTACGTTCTTGTTTAATAAGAACTTCGTTGGTCATACGTTCTACGGCTTTGCTAACAACATCAAGACGAGCACGACGAACGTATCTTTTTAGCATTGAAACTGCGCTATCTAAACGATAGGTTGACACTTTCAATTCGCTAAAGCCTTCTACGTTAGAAGTGGGAAGGCCACCTGCAACATTTTGGCTCCATACGGTTGTATAACCTTCGCCTTCTCCAACCCAAAGGTCTAGAGGAATAGAAGGATTATCATCTTCGTCAAAAGCAAGATCGGTATAAACTGAACTAGCAGTTCCAGCTTGCATTAGCACTTTGCTAACTACTGGTCCGATAAATGCTGCGAACGCTTGAGTTGCTTCTCTAGCTACATTGGCATCTTTACTGCCCATAGCTTTGATTAGTTCAACTTGTTCTGGGGTATTTTTTAATTTTAATTTCATTTTAATTTTCCTTTATAAAATTAGAGTTCAATCTTGAGAAGAGCAACGCCATTAGCGTCACGATCACCAAGAAGTTTTCCTACTTTTGTACCGCCAGTATTTGTGGTTGACAAATCACCTGCGACAGTAGCATGTAGATAAACATTATCACCAGCTGAACCAGCAGCTAGTCCACTAAATAGAACTACGCCACGAGTTAAAACTGGAACTGCTTGACCACTTATTACAACGCCCATTTCAGCGGCTTTGCGTGGATTGAAAACTAGTTTTTCACCATTTTCATCTAATTCACGAACGTCCATAAGTGTCAATCCGATAACTTTATCACCAGAAACAGCAGCAGCTACTTTTGGTACTACGCCATAACGTTGTGATACAGTATTTGAGTAAGAAGCACCAGGTCCGCCTAGCATTTCTACTGGATTAGTTGAATCGGCTTTGAAGCCAGCGCCTGCGATTTTAACTGCGGCACCTTTTTGAACAAGAGTACTATCTCCGCTATATGCGAAGAAGTTAATAACATCATGTTCGTTATATTGTGTCAATGGTCTTAAATTATGAGCCATATTGTTTTCTCCTTATTTGTTTTTGATGTCAAATCCTTCCAAACTAAAGGCTTTAGCATACTTTTCTTGTACGCTTTGCTCTGTAGCAGGACTGGAATTTGGTATTTCAACGGAAGCTTTGGTTCCATTGTCAACAGCTTGTTCTACAACTTCTTGGGTTGTAGGAACTTGTGTTACTTCTTCGGAAGCTTTTACTTCTTCGGAAATTGTTGAAGCTTTTATGATTTTGCCATTTTTGTCTTCTTTAGATTCGTCGATACCTTTATCTTTGATATCTTCTTTATCCATTTTTGCTTTTTTGGCAGCTTTGTTCTTCTCTTTCATGAGAATTGCCATTTTATTTTTATAAGCGGAAAAAGCTTCATCATTTAAATCTTTAATATCTGTGGCTAAAACTTGACGATCTTCATCAGATAGATCAAAGTCTTCGTCAAAAGAAGCCATTCTAATATCAAATGCTTCTTGTTTGGCTTTAGCTTCTTGTTCAGCTTGGATAAGAGATAGTTTTTGATTGACTTCTTCTAGTTGCTTTTTAAGAACTTCTTGTTCAGCAAAAGTAGAATCAAATTTTTCAGTAGCAACTTTAAGCGCGTTTTCTTTTTCGGCTTTCTCTGCTACGAATTGATCACTAACTTTCTTAATCTCTTCTGAAATAAAATCGATAACAGAACTAGCTGTTACCTCTTTAAGTAGAACGTCTGTAATATCTTCAATTTTTGTTATTTTCATATATATCCTCTCTAATTTTACATTTAAATCAGCCTCTTGGGAAATATTATTTTCATTAAGTGGCTCAACAGAAGATTTGTTCTCTTGAACTCCAAGATCTTTTTCTTCTGTTTTTGTAGCTATACCTTGCACATCAGCAGCAGGATTTAACGTTAATCCTACTCCTAATGGAACAACTTTACCTAAAACTTGTCTATAAATAAATTTATCATTAGATATTTTGCCGCTTCCACCGAAGCTTCTTAAGCTATTTTCTAATTTTTGTATCTCTTTTTCGTCTGTGATGAATTGACCATCCTCGATATTCTTTTCATTTTCATTTAAAACAACAATATTATATTCATTAAATCCAAGTTCCCAACTGGCACTAATTGCCATATAATTAGAACTAGTAGGATCATTGCTCTCTTCGATTTGCTCTGCTATTTCTTTATTAACGACTTTCCAAATAACTCCACCCAAAGTAATATTAAATGGTTGTTTCATGCTTTTTACTTCTTCTGAACTTAAACTCTCATTAGATCCAAATTTACTAAAGCTAGCAGATAATATACAACCAATAACTTGATTTCTATTGTGTTCTACGTTAATTGGCTTATTAACGAAATTTTTAGTAATTTTAGCAGCTGTTTCGCCGTCTATAACATCACCATTTTTATTAACTCTATTTACAACACAAGCATCAAAAGCAATTGGAAGAAGATCAATATTATCTTCTGTGTTAATATCAGGCAAGAATTTTTTTAATTTTTCTAGTGAAGCTATTGAAAGATATTTATCTTTTTCTTCACTCACAACTGGTCTAATTTTAATATTAGCAAATGTACTTAAGAATTTTGTTTGTTTTTTCATAATTTATATCATATTTGTATCTAAGCCGTAGATTACACTATCTTCTTCATCGTCTAAATATAATTCTTCAATTGAAGTAAATTCAAAATCATTTAAATTAAAATTATTAATATCTTCGTCTGCTTTATTTACGTCTTCCATAGAGGGATTAAAGCTAGCTTCAATAATATATTTATTATTAATTGCTTTAGAAAGATTAATATTCGATCCAATGTAAGTGGAGATTCCACTAACCATTCTTAGAAACATATTAACTCTAGCTAGAGCTAATTGATTGAAATTTTTATCTGATGGAGTATTTCGGTATACTTTTTTAACTTGATTTATATTTACTTTTTTATTATTTTGTGAATTATGAGATTTTACTTTGTCTTGAAGAGCAGCTAATATTTTTTTAGAGAACTCAACTGTTTTGTCATTTTTAATTGTATCTTTTGGTTGTGAGGCAATATTAGACTCAAAACCAAGCTTATCTTGATTGATGCTCATCTATATAATATACACCTAATAGGTAAATTAAATCTAATTTTAATTAAAAAGTGAACATTCCACTAGATACTGCAAAAATACCATATCGACCAGTTGCCCATAAAACTATAGGACCATAATTAGAAATAATATTACCGCTTGAATTAAAAGAAAGTATTCCTGTCATGTCATTAAAATTAACCATACCACTTATCAAATTATTCTGTATTAATACATTTTTAACACCACTTACTCCAAGAAAATTAACTACTCCTGTTATAAGATTATTACTAGCAATAAAAGTTTCAAGTTTATTTAAACCAGTTATATTGATTCCACTTAACTTATTGCCACTAACATTTACTGCTTTTAAATTTGAAAAAGTTGTTAAATCTAAGTTTCCACTAATTAAATTATTTTGCATATATAATCCAGTTATACCAGAGCAATTATTAAGATTAATACCAGAAATTAAATTATTAGAACAATCTAAATATTGAAGATAATTTTGACCGCTAAGATTAAGGCCTGTTAAATTATTCATATTATGTGATTAGTGTGGTTATTTCTGGCGCAGAAGTAGTTATCAGGCTTGTTACGTTATTGCTTGAACAATCAAAATATTTAATTCTAGTATTTCCATATACTTTTATTGTTTTTGAAGCACTTCCACTATAAGCACCAGAGGTTGGTACGTTTAATGAAATAGAAATTGACGTAGAAGGATTTGAGCTTTTGTAACTAGTAATTGAACCGTCAAAAGATAAAACTTTTACTATCGCGCTGCTTGTTCTAACATATAAATTAATTGCGCTAGACTTTGTGCTTGTTAAAGTTATCGACTGTTCTTTTATGTTAGCTGTTAATTTTGCCATAATATCAATTACACTATATTATTATTTCTTATATAATTCTTTACTAACATCATCAGCAGAACCCATAGTCGGAGTTTCTGGATATTTAGTTGGTAATTCTCTACTATCTAAATTTGGCTCAGAACAAGATATTAATAAAAATAGTGGCAATATTAATAATAGTTTTTTCATCCATATGGATTACACTCTATATGAGCAGTTGGATTTGCTGCGATATAAACTCCCTGAGTATAATTTGTAGGAATTTTAAATCTTGTGCCAACTGCTGTAAATGAATAAATAGTAGAGCTAAAAAGTTGAGTAGTTTTTAATTGTAAAGTCCATAGTCCATTATTATATTTTAAAGTAGATTCGAATGGATCATATGATCTTGCATAATATGTATTTATATAGTCATCTATAGACCCTAAAGTTGGAAAGTCATTAGATATTCTTGTTATTAAAAATGTTCTTTTGCATGCTTCTCCAGAATTAATATCGCTAGCTGTTGAAGCGTCTGTATTTGCTGTTGTTATTCCAAAAATATCAAATCCCATGGTTTGCGATCTAACAAGATGGGGATAAGAATCTGATAAAGAAGTAGTTTTTAATTTACCGCCGCCAATGCTATTTTTTTTAATTAAACATTTATTTTGTATCGAATTCGGATTTAAATCAAAAACACTAAGTTGATATCCACCTCCAAGAGTATTCATTACTGTATTTATTTGATTTATGTAAGGAGCAATAAAAGATGGTCCACCGTCAGTATAATATCTATATCCTATTATTATAAGTTTATTTTCATAAACAAAACATATTGGATTTGCAGAATTTCCACCTCCAGATGTTTCAAAAAAATTTGCTCTTTGAGAATTAGAGGATACTCCAAAAACTAACAAATTATTATATTGAATATAGCCTTCTTCAACAATAGCTTTTTTAGAAACATTAGTAGATAACGTTGGAAATTTATTATCAAGCGTGGGTTGATTACATAAAGCTTTACTTGCTATTTTACAAAAACTTACATTTGCTGGTAAATCAGAATCTAATAATCCAATTCGAATATCCGAACTACCTACTCGCAAAGAATTCGATAGGGTTCTTATGTAACAAGTATTATCCATAGCAACGAAAATTAATTTTTTACCATTTTTTATATAAAAGTGACTAGCTAATAAAATATGTCTTGGACTAATTAAAGTTCCTACTCCACCAAATCCACCAGCATTTAAGGGCTCTGCATATCCTCCTCCATTATTCCAAACTGAAATAGGAGAGGTATCAATGTTTTTCGCCCAACAAGTTGTGCTTCTTATAAAAACTGGATTTACTGGATCAGTTGAACTATCTCCAGCGCAACAATT